>OBEQ010062571.1_pt1 | contig 15323 bp, 12 predicted proteins | sample 1670901 | NCBI WGS metagenome assembly OBEQ01 (sample SAMEA104232315, study PRJEB22302) | groundwater metagenome | biome: forest; feature: aquifer; material: groundwater | place: USA | collected 2011-08-07 | depth 5.4 m | reverse complement strand
GTCCGGCTCAGCGTGAAGTGCTTCTCGACCACGCAGGCGCCGAGCGCCACAGCGGCGCCTGCCACGTGGATGCCCAGGGTGTGGTCCGAGAGCCCCACCGGCACGCCGAAGGCGCGCCGCATCGTCTCCATCGCGCGCAAGGTGATGCGGGCCGGCGGCGCGGGGTAGAGCGAGGCGCACTGGAGCAGGACGATGTCCCGGTTGCCGGCGTTCCGGCACGTCTCGACCGACATGTCGACTTCCCTGCTTCCTGGTCGTTGTTCGTTCTGAGCCATCTGTTCGTCTTCAGATTTAAGGGAAAAGTTAATAGACGATGTAAGAAGAACAGCACGCATAGACCCACCTTTCATAATAATGGTTCCATCACGTATTTCTTCAAACGGTACAAAATCTTGAGCTGCTTTTGTTGCTTTTGGCATATCTTACTATAGGGTTTTTTCTCCTTTATTTTGTTGGGTTATGTCGTGTATATCAAGACTCCATGCGAGGTCTTTGAGTTTGCTGTCGGAAAGCTTTGGCACATAGAGGTCTACATCTTGTTCTACCCCCGCTTTTTTTTGTGAGGCATCTGGCACCTTTTCTTTCTTTTTCCATATATAGAGTTTTGTTCCCGACAGAAAGCCAAACGCCGACTCCACGAGAACGACGAAAGGTTTGCCATTATATTTATAGAATGCAAGCATGCAGCCGAATATAATAATCGGTGCCCCAATAAGAAGTGCAACAAGGCGTGGAAGCAAGAAATCAAGGAACACAACGGCACCAGCACTGCCGGCGAGATACACAAACTGCTTGAGTGTAAAGGGCCCAAGTATTTTGTCTTCAACCCCGATAAATTGTGGTGTTTGGAACCTCATGGTAAACATTCTTTACTACACCGGTTCCCTGTACGGGTCTCCTCCTAGAGAAAACGGCCGCTCATTTTTTTTCGTTTGGTCAACAGCATGTATTTCTTCTGGCGGCCTGATGGTAACTTTTTCGAGCTTGTCTGCATGTGGCACACTTGCCGGATCAGGCGTGATGTCAATTTTTTTCTGTGTGTCAGCACCTTGCGGCATAGAATTTGGTGTCCCAATATGATGTATTTTCTTAAGAGATTCTCGAATTGGTGCAAACACAGCTTCATTGACAGCTTTTGCGATATGCTCTGCATTTTCCCTAGAGATACCCATGTTTGTGGCTAGATTGCTGACAAATTGCGACGGGTGTGATAGCCCAAGAAGTACAAACCCTGTTTCATTTACCAATATCTCGATCCTATCCTCAAGAAGACCGTTTTGAGTACCAATATCATCAAGGACTTTCGAGGTTTGTTCGGAAGAGAGCACGTTTTTAACATCATCGGGAAGAGCATCAAATTTTTCTTCAAGTATTTCTGGTGTGTAGTCCATGTTTTTAAATTTTTATTATGGTGTTCCGCCTGTGTTTCGATACTGTTCAAAAAGATCTCGGATGTTTTCGTCTGTTGCTCCAACGGCTGCAATTTTTTTATCAATATCTTTAATGGTTGTGTTATTGCTCTGTATGCGTGTCATGCGGTTTGCGAGTTCTGTATTCAAGTCAGCAGTTGCTCCAAATTGAGCAAGATAGTCATTTATGGGCTTCAACTCTTCGTCCTGAAGTTTCTTCATGTCTTTCTGGAGTTGGCCTGATCGCAAGTAGTCATTGTGGGTAATGGCATCATCAAAATCAGTTTTCATTGTTTGATATTGTGCGAGAAGATCTGCTTGTTTAGTGAGCATGTTTGCTCCTGTTCCATATTTTTTCACACCGTCAATCATTTTCACGTCAGCTTCCAGGGCTGAATTATCGCTTGTAAAAGGTCTCTTCTGTGCTTCAAGTCCTGTTTTTGCTTCACGATTCTTTTTGTCAACCTCTGTCTTTTCAACTGCCCTGATTGCTTTTGCATTTTTTGCAGCATTTGGAGAAAAAAGACTTGTATATATGCGTCCAATAGGGTTTTTCTGGCCGCCGAATCTGTTAGCAAGAGTATCTTGTTTGCGTGCCTGGTACACTCGTCCGCTAAGGGTTTTCCCTTCAGCCTGTTGCATCTCGATCTCCGCTTGTTTTACTTTGTCTCGCCCGGCGATAAGAGTATTCTTGTCGGCGATAGCAGTATCTCTTCTTGTTGTCGCTGCAGTTACAAGTCCGTCAGCATGTGCTTGTTGCGCAGGGTTATTGAGAGGATCACCCTGCATTTTCATTGCAAGAGTAAGGTCTCTTAAAGCATCGGCAAGTTCACCCTCCTTTGTTACAATATCCTTTTCGCGCTGCTCGCGAGCAGCTTCAGCTGTGCGCTGGTCTGCTGGAGAGAGCTTAAGCTGCTCGCTCATTGCTGCATCCCTCTTCTCTTTAGCAGCCTTTTTAACATTTTCATCCTTATATTTCCGGTCTTTCTTTGCGTCAGCAACAAGCATCTCGCGTTCCTGCTTTCTCTTCTCTTGTCCGACGAAACCGCCTGCGGTCGGCCTGCCGTACTCATTGCCGAGGCCGTGACGAACGTCGAAGCTGCTGTTTGCGACTTTGTTCATTCCTGCAGTAGCATATCCACTAACGAGGGGTACCCGAGAAGCGGCAGCTCTCGCATATTTGCTATTAGCAACACGCCCTGCGGTGTTACGCATGACATATGCCCCTGTACCGAGGGTAAGAGCGCCAACGCTTTTTGTGGCAAAACCAGTGAGTTTGGATACTACAGCCCCCCCGCTCGAAGCACTGTTTTTTGCAATGACGAGCGCAGCGATTTCAAACACGGTAATAATAATGAAATTGAGAACGATGCGCATTGATTCTCCAGTGACTGTGACATTCTGAAAAGATGCAGCAAAAGTTGCAGTATCGCTTAAGGCAAGGGCACCCTTGAACGCTGGCGAACTTATGACGGTTATAACAAAGGATATGAGTATGAAAAAAAATGGAGCAAAAACGGCTTGGCTTATCAATGTGTCACGCCACTTTTTTGTTATTCCAGATCCAGGGATAATCATACTTACGAATGCAATAGGAGAGAGTATGAGAATAAATATGAGTACAACAAAGCGGGTTATTAAGAGAACTGCAATAATGAGAAAAAGGAAAGCGGTTATGACAGTGAATCCAGCTCCAAGGATGGAGAACATGAAAATAAGGAAAGGTGCTGAAAGGTCTGGGTTTCCCGTAGAACTTGTGATCGTCTGTATTCTAAGAGCATCTGCAATTGCTGTTGCAAATCCACACTGTGCTGTTGAAGCAGCTCCACCGACAGTCGTGGTACAAGTAATATTTTTAGTAAAGCCGCTTGCGAGGATGTTTGTAGCATCAATAAAAAGTCCCGTGAAAAAGAAGCTGAAATTGAGCAGAAGAGCAACGACGAGTATCTTTGGCAAAAGACGCTTTACGCCAAATTGGTCTATGCGGAGAATGGTTGAAATAGCGCTAAAGAGCAAAACAAAGATAAAAGCCATATTTGCAAGGTCTCGAAAGGCTACCCACCCGGCGCTTACAACCCCAAGCTGTGAAATGTTTGCTGCCATTTTGTCAACAAACATGTCAATAGAAAAGTCGAGCGCAAATCCAGATGCAGTTAAAACCCAACCGGCGAGAGTTAAAGCAGCAACACCGATACCATTGAGCATGCTGCTTATAGCTGTGAGACTGTTAGTTGCTAACCAAGAGGAAATTGTTTCTAGTGGTGATTTGATTAACGTTAACAGACCAGCATGGGCGTCGTGGACGTTGAATACGCCAAAAGAAACAAAAAAGATAGAAACAAAGAAAATCGGAACGACTAGTTTTTTTAGGGCATTTCTTGTTTCTTGTTTCATAAAGGGTTTGATCTTATAGGGAGTGGACTTTAAATAGCATCTACTGAACATTTAGGAAGACATCAATGCTTAGGTTTGCTGGAGCGGGAGACCCTCCGATTCGAACAGTGTAGAGTCCGCGCGGCGCTGTTGCATCAATGCCAAGCACAATGTCGGACACGCATGTTGGTGCACAGAAGTTGTTTCCAAAGGATGCTCCGGTAATAATACTTGGCGCCTGGATAACATCGAGAAAAGCAGCCTGTGTTGTACCTGATTGAAGAGTTTTTGTAACACTGATGACTGCGAGCCCACCTGGCGCGACATTGATAGTTCCCGGTACAGAGATGGTATAGGCAAAGGCGCCTGAAGGAACGGGTATTCCCGACGGAGTTGGCGCCGGTGCTGGCGGAGGAGGTGGAACGACGCCTGGTACCGGTGGAGGAGGAGGGTTTACAACCTCTATAATGACGTCAATGCTTGTATTTGCTGGAGATGGAGAGCCCGTGACCCGAGCGGTATAGAACCCGACCGGTGCAGTTGGGCTCACGGTAAACAAGATGTTTGATACACAGGTTGGACTTGGTGTACAGGGGTCGTTTCCCATTGCTACGCTTGTAGCAATGCTTGGCGCCTGGAGAATATTAAGGGAAGCAGCAAAGGCAGAACCTGTTTGAAGTGTTTTTGTAATAGGAACAGATGCGAGACCGCCTCGTACCACTTGGACAACTCCCGCTGAAGAGATGGTATATGTAAAGGCAGCAAGGCTACCTCCTGCCCCCACGGTTCCTCCTGTAGGGGCTCCCCCTGATGCAAACGCTCCCCCGGTGAACGTCGACGGCGGTGGGGGTATGAACGGTGGTCTTGGTGCAGGTGGTGGGAACCCTAAAGATGCAGCTGTCGGTATCGTCCGCTCTTGTGCGATGATATCTGTACGCAGCTGTCCGATGAATGAGGTGGCTGCTCCACCCCCGCCACCTGCACCGCCAAGAGCAGCAAGACCTTGTGAAAGAACTTGGTTAATGAGCTGTCCCATGAGAGCAGCAATGACTTCATCAAACTCATCTGCAATCTCGAGCTGGCGTACGCCGCTGCCGAGAACGCCCTCTAATTGATCTTCAATAACAGTACCTGGTGTTTGCGTTTCGCAGCCTTGGTCGGCTAGGGGCGCATTTGGGTCTGCACATGTTTCAAATGAGAGAAAACCCTTCCCCCAATCCATTTGTTTTTGAAACTTGTTTTTGCCGATAGCTATGTTGGCTACCAAGTCTTCCTCTTCCATAAGATATGCACCGAACATATTATTTGAGGGAACGACAGTCATATGGAAAAAGCCTGCAAAGCCACCGTTTACAAAAGCCCCATTAATGAAATTGTTAACATTGGCAAGTATACCGGTGAATTTGCAGGCAGATTGATTTGGGAAAAAAGCTTTTTGTATCGACAGGCTGATATTAAAACTGAAAGCATCACAGAGAAATGCGAGAGAAGTTCCCGCAAGATATGCGCCGAGCGCCTGGTCGGCGACGTTGAGCATAAAACCTTGGAAATTCTGAACAAAAGCAGGTGCCCCATTGAAACCACTGTTGATCCACGAGACGAGATCAGCAGTGATTTGGGAGATGAGTGTCTTGGCCACTAACCATAGTATCCCGTCAAACCCATACTCTTTTCCTGTAACATTTTGAACAGTTTGTTCGGCTGTTATGGTGTCTTGGACAGCATCTTCAGTGTTGACGAGCATATTTTCAGTATGGACGCCAAACAAGGGGACTTCACCAACGGGCACAAATTGAGCACGAGCTTCTTGTGGATGCAGTATGAAGAGCGACGGTGCAATAAAAGAAACAACAAGTACTGCAGCAACAGTTCTCTTGAGAACATTTAAACCTTTATTTTTTTGTAGAACCACCTTGTACATGTGCGCAAATTACTCAAAATGCAGAAATACTGCCCCTTCCTCTTTTGGCCCAAATTGGATGTTTGCTTTTTGATAAAAAAGCTGCATATTAATAAACGCCGCACGGAATTTCTTAACACTCTCTTTGTGTTGTGCGATTCGAACAACAGCAGTTAACGGATCGTCAAAGATCAATAGGAGGCCGCTTAATGTTGTTTTCATATAGACAAATGAGTTGAGAAGGTCGAGATGTAGTTGTACAAGGTCGCTTGGTACCGGTACGCTACGTCCTTCTGTAGCGGAGTTAGCGAGACTCTCAATAAGCGGTTTGATCTTTTGAAGCTCTTCCGGGTCTTTATTTTGAAGTGCTCTTGTAGCAACAACTATTTCGTTTTCAAGGCCTGGGGGAGAGTTTCGAATCAATATTCTCCCCATGCGATTCGCGTACTCTTTGAGAGCGATCAAATTATTATCACTGATCGTTTGTACATCGTAGGCAGTAAAAAGTGTAACGGTGACTTCCTGATTTACCTCCCCAGTCATTTTATCGACAAACTTTGCTGTTGACTCGGCGTCAAATTTACCACCTTCTTTTTTTGTTGCGAGATATTGTGTAAGAAGCTCTCTTCCGAAACGCTGGGTAGGGGTTAAGCCCTCTTCATCGAGTTCGCTTGCCATTTTTTCTACACGCGAATCAATTGTTGAATCTTCAAAGACCTCTTTACCATCCAGTATGCCGTCGCCATCTGAATCAGATTTATTGGGGTCTGTTTTCCGCAAGACTTCTTCCCAATCAGGAAGCCCGTCATTGTCTGTGTCAACGACAAGCGATTTATTTGCTACTGCTACGAGGGCGTTAGATACTCCTGCTGAAGAAGGATTTGTTGCCACGTTTGTAGTTTCCTTTCCGTGCACGCGCACAAGAACGATTGCCAAAATGGCAACGACTGCAATCGCTATCAGTACGTTTTTACTTCTCCACCCCAAAAATGTAATATTAACTTCTCCACGAGTAGTACTATGAGTATAACAAAAAGTATCTTCAAAAATTTGTCCACCGCTCTTTTTTGTGGATAAGTATGTTATTAGAATGCAATATCCGTGACAATAACTCCTCGCGAGCCTGATTTTTTTACAACTGTTCGACCAAATGGATCGATAATGCTTGTTATACCTCCTTTGACGGAGCGGATCAGGAATTTTTTGTTTTCGATCGCTCGAATTTGCGCAACATAGTGATTTTGCAGACCGACAAGCTTGCTATCAAAAACACTATCATTGCTTGCGTTGACAATCAGATCATTTGATTTGTGTCGTGAAAGAAGAGGAAAAATGATCTCGGAGCAAATAAGAGGCGTAATGTGTAACCCCAGAGCGTGTACCGTCTCATTATGATCACCTTTTGTAAATGGTTTTGTAGTCTCATTGCCGAAAAGAATGGAAGCATCTTCAGCAAAGGGCATAAGCCTTCTTTTGTCATAGATGTCCGTTGTAGAGCCATTTTCAAGGACGATGATAGAGTTATGAACAGTACTGGTTACCGTAGAGTGTGCGCCAATGATAAATGCTGCTTTGGGGTGTTTTAAAGAGTGTTCGCGTAGCTCGTCGAACAATTTCCCTATATTTGAGGACGTGCTTTCATATTTGAGCGGCAGCATAGTGTGTTGGTCGATGACAAAAAACGGAAATGTGTTTTCTGGAAGAACAATGAGGTCAGGATTGTGGCTAAGTGCATCATCAATCAATGAAAGGTAGGCGTTAAAGGCCTCCACCCCTCGGCTATCCTCTGTTTTTATATCCATGTGTATTGCTGCGACACGCAGAGTACGGCTGTGCTGTTTGTTTTTTGAGATTGAGTATGTGCCAAAGAGTAGGATAGAAACAATAAGGGTTGTAAGAAAATAGAAGACTGGCAGGCGTAAAATATGGCGCAATAAGGGTTTTAATCCGCCTTTTGCATCACGTGTTTTGAGGAGATGTGTATGTGTTGAGTCAAAAATTTCAAAAATACCTATATTTATAGACACTATTATGAAACTAAGACCATAGACAAGCCCGAAAGATGCTATCTGTGCGACATAGAGGCTGTCGTGGAGTGCATAGCCGAGGTGTCCCCACGTAAAACCGAGGACGAGCGGCTCTCGCACCAACTCAAATATGACCCAAATACTCGGGAAAAGAAGCATATTGACAACAGGACTTCTCTTACATTTTTTAAACAGGACTGAAAAAAGGCCAAAGAATAAACCACCGCTATACAGAGCCACAATAAAAAGAAAAAACACAAGAATCTCTGACCGCAGATTCCAGAGCAGTCCAGACGGATTTGTCCACCACCAGGAATTTAAGGTCGAAAGTGGGTATAAAACCTTGACGGCATATATTGTTCCTGTAAGAAAGCCAACCCAAAAGACCTTTTTCGAACTTTCTGTTATAGAGATATAGAAAAGGAGGGGTACGAGTGCTACCCACACAAAAAAAGAGATATCTATTGGAGGAAGGGTCAAACAGAGTACTATGCCGGATATAATCGGTAATAAAGCTTTACATTGAGATACTCTATGTGTTTCCATGTGATAAACTATACCGCACATGCAATTGCCAACACATGTTTACAGAAAAATTGGAGGGTTTGCCTTTATGTTCGGAGCACTTCTTCTTGTAGCAGGCATGAAGCTTCATTCAATGGAGAATAGTCATGGTGTGTTGCGTGTTACTGCAAAGATAATTCCCTATCTGCAGGCACACATACACCCGGAAGGTGATCCAGATGCTCCACATGCACATTGGGTCGGTTCTGACATAAGCACGATTATACCGATGGATATGTGGGTTACTGCTATTCGCCCTGTTATTACGAATGCCCCGCCAGACATCTTGCACCATGTTCTATTATATGAGTTGGGTGCAGAAAATACTGTGTGCCCGAATACGTTCAAGAGTGTTCGTGAATGGTACGCAGCTTCAATGAATACAATGCGGGCTCCTGTGGTATTCCCGGAACCATATGGAATTTTTTTCAAAAAAGGTACACAGCTTGCGATTGAAGCGATGGAGCATACTGCAGAAGAGCCAAAGGGACCAGGCGGCATATATACCAATGTAGAAATAGCTGTGGATCTCGACTATGTTTCAGCAGAGAATGGGGGAAGAAACCGCCCACTCACTTTTTATCGTCTGCGACTTGATGACACGCCATGCAGTTATCCAATGCGGCACGAGGCATTTGTGGTACCCATTGGCAGTATCCCCTTTATTAAAAAGCCGAATCCCGAGGCAAAATACGATGGCGGCCGCCATGTATTTGAGAAATCTGGAACAATTATTGGAATGGGTGCAAATTTTTGGCCGTGGAAAGGAGGAAAGGTTATGCGTGCATTTGTAAATGGAAAGGAAGTTGCGTCGCTTTCGGCTGTAAAACGGGAAGAATCATGGGGTTGGAACATACCCCAGTATATGAAAGAGGTACATGTCGAGAAAGGAGATGTGATCGAAGCGCAGATGGAATATCAAAATCCGTATGCGGATAAAGTAATTAAGGATGCCTCTGGCATGCTTGGCTTTTACTTCAGCGAGTGAAACGACAACCATTTCCCTGTTGGTGATAAACAGAATGACAATGTACCAAATAAGGAGATATAGTATAGATACGGCAGTAGGTACGAATGTGTGTATGAGGCAAAAAAGAAGAAAACAGTACATTGGAGGAGCAATGTTGACAGCCTTTTTTCTCTGTTTCCTGCTCGCTTCATTTTCGGAAGGGGCAACAAAAAATGAGCTGCAGGCGCAAATCGATGGTTTGATGAAACAAATAACATCTCTTCAGCATGAACTTTCTTTACAAAGCAGCACTCCTCCGGTGGCTTTGCCCGCACCCACATCTGTGCGGTATGTATTCATACGAAACCTCTCATTAGGAAGTACAGGTGAAGATGTGAAGCAGCTTCAGATTGTTCTTAACGCCGACTCTCGAACGCGCGTACGAGAAAGCGGAACGGGTTCCCCTGGGAACGAGACGATGTATTTTGGCGCTGCCACAAAAGCTGCGGTGGCCAAATTTCAAGATCTTTATGCAGGAGAGATTCTCATTCCCTCTGGTCTTGCGCGCGGAAGCGGGTTTGTTGGGGAAAAGACGCGTATCAAGCTCGCACTAGTTTCTCTAAAGGGAGCTACTGAACAACAAGGAGTTATTTCAAAGAATATTCCCACAGAAGCAGACACATCAAAGCAGGTCGTTTCTGCACCTCAAAATTCTGATGCTCTCTATATATCCGGCTTGAACGAAGTGATTGCCAAACGCGGCGGCAACCTCACCCTTTTAGGCAATGGATTTGATCTGCTCAAAAATACCCTTCATATAGAAGACAAGGTGATCGAGAATATTCCCTCGCAAAATGGCACTGCGCTCACATTTGCAATTCCACTCGATCTATCAATAGATAAGCATACTGTGCGGATTGTAAATGGAAGAGGTAAAGAAAGTAACCCCATGCTTTTCATTGTAACAAAGGATAACCCCACACCTCCGGTGATTCAAACACTTACGCCACCAGAGGGTCCCTATGGACAGAAAATAACCATAACCGGGCAAAATTTTTCTTTGACCAATAATGATATCCTTTCCTCTTATTCAATCATTGAGGACGTTCCATCACTCGACGGCAAGACACTTACGTTTGAAATTCTTCCGTTTCCTGAAATTCCGGAACTCCAGGTGGGTGTTGACCTTAAAAAGGGTTTTAATCTGCCGCTCTATTTTTATGTCGTAAACGAGAACGGTATAAGTGAAAAATTCTCTCCGGGCAAGTTTCTTCTAAAGATATGAGCTATTTATCACATTTAAGTATATGTATTTAATAAACCGGGCAAAATTTATTATTATTACCACATCGCTCATATCGATTATTTCATGGAGCGGATTTTTTGAGCTTCGAAGGCTTGCTGCACAAGCCCAGTTTTTGCCGCCATTTGCTGGGATCATTTTGGATGTTGAGGTATGTACTTGCAGTGGCAGTCTCAACATTCTTATTGGACCGCCTTTTCCTGCGCAACTATTGTATTATCCAGGGATCTCGTTGCTCTATCCGATGTTTCAAATTTTTCGACCGGGTCCGTATGCACTTGGTTTATATGTTCCCGGGGCAACATGCCTCATTGCTCAAAAGTATTGTACGCCTGCAACTGTACCCCCTTGGGGCATAATGATGATGGTCGGAACTTCGTTATAGAAAACAAACCCCCCCCCTTAATCGGGGGAGGTTTTGTTTTCTTGATAATATCGTGCAAGACACTTCCAGTTTGCAATAGTGAGGTCTTCTGCCCGTGCAATCTGCGAGATTGTACAGCCTTCGCACATTTCTTCTGGGGAAAGCGTGGATCGAAACGCGAGGCCGAGGTTGGTTCCGATTTGTTTTCTTTTGTGAGCAAATCCTGCATGCAGAACCTTAAAAAAAGCTTCCTCGTCTATGTTGTGAAATTGGGATTTTGATATATCAGTAATTGCAAGAATTGCGGAGTCTACCTTTGGCGGAGGTGAAAAATTACCCGCTTTAACTGTATCGATATATCTTGGCGTACCGTATGCTTTAATGCCGATAGAATAGAGACTCTCTTTTTTATCTCTCGCAAGTATTCTGTCGGCGACCTCTTTTTGAACAAGTAGTGTCATGCTCTCGGGGTACTCGGTATTTGAGAGAAAACGCCGTAGGAACATACCTGTAATATAGTATGGAATGTTGGCTACTATTTTGTACGTTCCTCGCGCAAGCCCAAAAGATCGGAGATCAATATCGAGAATATCAGCAGAAAGAAGGGTCAACTGCTTTTTTTTGATTTCAGTACTGAATTTTTTTGTAAGATAGTGTATGAGCTCATTGTCTTTCTCCACAGCGATTACTTGTGCGACTTTTGTAAGAAGTGCAGAAGTGAGAACCCCTTTTCCAGGCCCCACCTCAAGGACGGTGTCAGATGGACGAAGCGCGGCAGCTGCAATGATCTTTTCTACAACAGACGGTGATTTCAAAAAGTGCTGCCCGAGAGATTTTTTAGCACGCATAGATTAGTCGATATATATTACTCTTTTTCGATCCCGCATACTCTCTTCTCCTTGTTCAAGAAGCTCATCGCCAATGTCGGAAATGAATTCGGAAGGTATTTGTGTTTCCCGTTGGCCAAATATGGTGCGGACGGAAGCGCAGGTAAGAAACACTTTCTTTCGGGCACGGGTAAGCGCCACATAAAAAAGGCGCCGTTCTTCCTCAAATTCAACGAGCGTTTTAGTATTGCGCCCGCTGCTTGGGAATATACCTTCTTCAAGGCCGCATATGAAGACATAATCGAATTCAAGCCCTTTTGATGCATGAACGGTCATAAGTTTGACTGCATTTTCATCTTTTATGAGCGTATCTTGATCTGAAGCGAGAATGGCGTCCTCTACCATCTTTTCTATACCCTCTGGAATACGCATATCGTCATATTTTATTGCAAGACTCACGAGTTCTTTGATATTCTCAAGCCGCTCCAGGTCGTCCGAAATACTTGCTTTAAAAGTAGCTTCGATCCCACTTTTTTCCATGACAAATTTAATAAGTTCTGATGGTTTCGAGATGATTGCAGCTTCGCGGATACATTTCAGGATGTCTCGGAATTTTTCAATTTGTATTCGTTTTGGACCTGGAAGCTCTTCTTCTTTTCCTCCGAAAAGTTTATCGAGAGTAACTTTGCCGATGCCGCGCGGAGGTGAATTAATGATACGCTTTAGGTCTGAAAGCGAGGCCGGATTTAAGGCGGCACGAATATAGGAAATGATATCTTTAATCTCCTTACGTTCAAAAAAGCGTATACCAAGTACTTGATAAGGCACTTTTGTGTTGAGGAATGCCTCTTCAAGCGTTCGAGAAAGAAAGTTTACACGATATAGAATTGCAATCTCTCTTGGCGACACTCCGGAGGCCACAAGTGTTTCCGCTGTGGTAGCGATATAGCTCGCCTCACTGTTTTGGTCATATGCCGGGGCAAGGGTGATCTTCTCTCCCTCCTCATTTTTTGTAAACAACACTTTTTCCTTACGGAGAGTGTTTTTCTTAATAATATCGTTTGCAGCAGTCAAAATATTTTGAGTTGATCGGTAGTTTTGCTCAAGAAGGATCGTTTTTGTTTCAGGATAATCTTGTTCAAACGTGAGGATGTTATTAATATCGGCACCCCGCCACGTATAGATGGTTTGGTCTGCATCCCCAACAACACAAATATTTCTGTTCTTTGCAGCGAGGGCTGAAATGATTTCGTACTGAACAGTATTTGTATCTTGGTACTCGTCTATGTGTATATATGCCCAAGTATTCTGATATTTTTCCCGAATAGACGTGTTGTTTTTAAGAAGATACGCTGTTTTTAGTAGTAAATCGTCGAAATCGAGTGCCCCTTCTTCTTTGAGGGCTACTTCATACTTCTGCCAAACTTGCGCTACTACCCTCCCCCCGTAACTTTTCACTGATTCCTGTTCATATTCTCGAAAGGATACTCCATCGCCTTTCTCGCGTGATATTTTAGAGAGTATCTTTGCTGGCTCATGTTGTTTTGGATCAAGGCTAAGGGACGCGAGAGCATCTTTAACAGCACGGAGCGAGTCGCTTCTGTCAAAGATCGAGAAGTTTTTTGTATAACCGAGCTCCGCAGCATTTTCTTTAATGATGTGGACACCGAGGGCATGAAAAGTGCTCACAAACGGACGTGTATGGTACGAGAAGCGAATGCCCACAGTATTTTTTTCAAGAATAATTCGCACACGTTCTCGCATTTCTTTTGCAGCTTTGTTTGTAAAGGTGATAGCGAGGATCTCTTCTGGAGCGACCCCTTGTTGAATGAGGTGGAGGATCCTAGAACTCAAAGTTTTTGTTTTTCCAGCACCTGCACCAGCGACAATAAGGAGTGGTCCGCGTGTGTGGAGCACAGCTTCTCGTTGCTGTGGATTTAGTTCATCAAGATATGGTGGCATCAAGTTACTATAGCATACGAATTTTGTATAATTTTGGCGTCTTGACAAGGGATTATTGATAGGAATTGATTATCCACAGCACCTATTTGAAAGTTGATTTACGGGGTCAAATAGGATATACTTGGGGGGTCTGATACGGATGCAAGGATGGTTACATAATGGCCTAACAGAGCCATTTATATACAGAAATTCCAGAATTTCCCCCTAAATCTCGGCTTATACAACCTACAAATCGTGATCCCGATACACAACGCTTTTTAGAAAGTGTCTATCGGGTGACAGAGCGGATAGGTACCACACTTGTTTCGGCCAAATGGAAGTTGGCTACTGCTTCGCTTATCTTTATAGGACTACCTGTTGTGCTTGCGCAGACGGGTGTTTTTTCTTATTTCCCTCTTCCTTCGAAACAAGGCCTCGCTTTTGATGGGACAACAGAGGTAAATTCGCAGAACATGGAGCTTTTACATGCTGCAAGGAATTTTGACCCAAATCCTTCTAAGGGCGGCGGCGAGATCACGATCATTGGCGGCACAGCTCTTCTCTCGGAGATGGGGCCGTCGGGGTCATTGGCAAACATTGAAGACTATCCAAAGTCTGATCAGATCAGTATTTATGTTGTGCGTGAGGGCGACTCCCTCTCGCAGATCGCAGAGATGTTTGGCGTAACGACCAACACAATCATTTGGAGCAATGATATAGAGCGGGGTTCGCAGATTCGTGTCGGCCAGGTTCTTGTAATTCTGCCGGTTTCGGGAGTTAGGCATACTGTTGTTAAGGGGGATACGATAGCAAGTATTGCCAAGAAATATAACGGAAATATCGATGAAATAGTTCGTTATAATAATATCGAAGAGAATGCAGTTCTTGCGGTTGGTGATATTGTTATTGTTCCCGACGGTGAAGTAGCGGCTCCTATTTATAATGCAACGTACAGCGATCGTGTTGCGGGTGGCACACAAAGCGTACCATTCCCTTCTGATGATGGCGGGTACTATCTTCGCCCGATCGTCGGCGGGATACGCTCACAAGGACTTCATGGATATAACGGCATTGACCTTGCGGCATCGTATGGAACATCAATACTTGCTGCTGCAACGGGAGATGTGATCGTGAGTGAAAATAGCGGGTGGAATGGAGGCTACGGACAGTATGTGGTCATAAAACATGATAATGGGACACAAACGCTCTATGCGCATGCAAGTGAAGTGATCGTCTATAGCGGGCAGCATGTTGTTAAAGGGCAAGTTATTGGGTATGTTGGTTCGACGGGAAAATCGACCGGAGCACATCTTCATTTTGAAGTCCGCGGTGCTCGAAATCCATTCTAGGGCTTTTGGTTTTGGCGCATTTCTTTGTCGGTGCTTGCGATGCTCGCTCACCGTATAAGGAATACGGCTCGCTTCTCTTCTCGCACCTTCTCGAACTGCATCCAAAACCAAACGCCCTAATATCGAGTGCAAGGTGCTCAACAGTCCTACTGCGTATTCTAATCAATAGCTTGGATGCGATCAGCTAATAATTGCATTGGCGTTTTGAACTTAATTCCTAAATGCAGTCGCTCGCCATTGTAGTAGGACAGGTATGCTCGCATTGCACAGTTTTGTTCCAGTACGGTGCGAGCGTACCTGTCCAAACACTCCTCTTG
>OBEQ012456721.1_pt1 | contig 15326 bp, 13 predicted proteins | sample 1670901 | NCBI WGS metagenome assembly OBEQ01 (sample SAMEA104232315, study PRJEB22302) | groundwater metagenome | biome: forest; feature: aquifer; material: groundwater | place: USA | collected 2011-08-07 | depth 5.4 m | reverse complement strand
GCGATAACCTTAATTCGTAATTCATTATTCATAATTCGCAATACATCAATTGCCGTATTGAGTTGAGCCACCCCGCCATCTACCAGTATCATATCGGGCATTAGCCATTCGGGGTGATTGAAACGGCGAGTTAGTATCTCGCGAAGCATTCCTGTGTCATCAGCAGTACTTTTTGTATAAATTTTAAATTTACGATATTGATTTTTATCGGGTATCCCATCTGTAAAAACAACCATGGCGCCGACCGCAAATTTTCCTTGAATATTCGCGATGTCATAGGCTTCTATCCGATGCGGTAGAAGATTCATGCCAACTATCTTGGCTAATTGCTTAAGGATATTTGTGCTGTATTCCTCGGTTTTTGTATCTTGTATTATGTATCTTGTATTATGTATAATTTGAGCATTTTCAAAAACTCTTTTCAATTTTTTTATTTTATTCTGAAGTTGAAGCGCTTTTTCATATTCTTTTTTATCAGATAAATTTTCCATTTCCCGCTCAAATCTCTTTATCAGGGATGACTTTTTTCCAGACAAAATTTCCTTCATAGCTCGGATGTTTTTCTTATATACAAGATATTCGATACTAGATACATCTGATTTTTTAAGACAGCAGTCGCCGATACATTTTCCAATATGATAATTAAGACAATAATTATTATGTAGTTGCTTGCAGGTGCAATAGGGAAATATCCGGCGCAGAAGGCGGAGGGTGGTTTTAAGTGCTCCGGCATCAGTGAAGGGTCCGATAAATTTAGTATTTTGTATCTTGTATTTTGTATCTTGTATTTTTTTATTTTTCTTTATACCAGATACTAGATACTTAATACTAGATACATTCTGAGGTTGGTGAGTTGTAAATATTTTTGGGTACTTTTCATCGGTAAAGACCACGAACGAATATTGCTTGTCGTCCTTCAGTACAATATTAAAATCGGGCCGGAACCTCTTTATATATTGCGATTCCAGTATCAGGGCTTCAATGTCCGATTCAGTCTCTATGTAGTCCAGCTTGTTCGCCTCCGCCAGCATTTGCTGAATTCTTGTATCCGGAGTTTTTAAATAATTTTTTAGTCGGTTCTTCAAATTCAAAGCCTTGCCTATGTATAGGGTCTTATTTTGAGATTTTTTAAATAAATAAATCCCCGGTTTAGTGGGTAATTTTTTTATTCGTTCTTTAAGCCGGATAATTGTCATGAAGCAATATTATACCACAAACAACCATAATTGACGATGTTCGGATTTTTAAATATACTCCAAGCACAAAATAGAACCTTAAAAAGGAATAAAAATGGATAGCACTCAGCGGGTAATTGATATCACTGAAAGACTTGCGGTTAGGAATTATGAACGTTACCCCGTTGTATTTACTGAAGGTCGGGGGGTATGGATAGAAGATATTAACGGTAATTCATATCTTGATATGGCGGCGGGTTATGGCTTGCATAACTGGGGCCATTCCAATCCGCGCTGGATAAAGGCTATTAAGAGGCAGGTTGGAAAATTCATTGGAGCTTCCGGTAATTATTATTATCCATTGCATGCTGAAATTCTTGAAGCGCTCAATAAGCTTACGGGCAAAGAAAAGGCATTGTTCTCATGCGAGGGAGCGATATCTGTTGATGCGTCAATCAAGATAGCAAGGAAATGGGGATATGTCGTAAAGGGTATTGAAGAAGGTAGGGCAGAAATTATCTCTACCGACAAAAATTTTCATGGCCGGACATTGGGTGCCGTCGGCATGTCACCGGTGGATCAATACAAAAACGGATTCGGACCTTTCCCGCCCGGACTAGAAACTAAAGTTCCTTTTGGTGACTCTGAAGCTTTTGAACGGGCTATCACCAAAAATACAGTCGCATTTTTTGTCGAAATTATAGCCGGCGAGGGCGGAATCCATATTCCTCCCGTGGGTTATTTTAAGGAAGTTGAAAGAATATGCAGAAAACACAATGTGCTTCTTGTCGACGATGAAATTCAGTCCGGACTTGGCAGAACGGGTTATGATTTAGCTTATCAATGCGAAGGAATTAATCCCGACATAATTATTCTCGGAAAAGCTCTCGGTGCGGGTGTTCCTTTCTCGGTAGTTTTGGGCGATGACCATATTATGAATGTTATCGGTCCGGGAGACCATGGCAGTACTTATGGTGCATATGCTCTCGGTTGTGCGGCCGGCCTTGCATCTTTAAGCATACTTCAAGATTGGAATTTATCTGAAAATTCCAGAGAGATGGGAAATTATCTTATGTCCGGCCTGAAGTCGATAGATAGTAAATATATAAAAGAAATCCGCGGACGTGGACTGTTTATAGGTATGGAATTAACATGTGATATAAATCATTCTGTTTGTGAGATGCTGTTAAAAGAAGGTCTGGCGTGCTTAACGGCAAGAGATAATGTCGTTAGATTCAGTCCTCCCCTGGTTATCAATCGTGTTGAGATTGATTTGGCGATAAATATGCTGGAAAAAGGTTTTCGCAAATTGGAGGCTCGATGAGGAGGCTTTGTTTTGCTCTCTGTCTTCTGGTCTTATTTGCTTGTAACGCTCCGCCGGAACTTAATAAAAATAAATACCATGAGGAGAATATTTTTCCTCAGGATTTTAAAAATACCGAAGCCTATCTTGTCTTAGAGTGGAACGGAAAGAAGCCTTGGATAATGGCATCGGGAAGTCTTAGAAATAAGGAAAAGGGAATATTTAGCACGGCCAAGCATTTTACCGATGAATTTGGCAGGCTCGGTCTTGATTACTGCAAAGTCTTTTTTAACGGGAAAGTATATAAAGCAAGGCTTGTCCAAGTCCCGGCTATCCGAGACGCGGCATTAATAAGATTGATTCCGCCTTTTTCAAGCAATGATTTTCCTGAACCATTGCCGATTGCTTCTGAGTCGCCGAAAATGGGTGATAAGATATATGCGGAGGGATTTCATCCGCACACATATGATATAAGAAAACAAAATAAGGCAGAGGGCTTTCCGGATAAAGAGGTTGATATATTAGAGACTTATTATGGTCAGATCACTAAAGATTTGAGCAAAGAATCACAGGTTGTTTTTGATAACTTGGAAGGAACAAGGGTTAAGCCTGATCCAAAATTGCTTATCCAAAACCCTAATTTGTCCGATGAACAGAAGAAGGGCATGCTTGAATATGAGAATGACAGGTATATCAAAGTATTAACGGCCAGGGATCACAGGTTTTCTTTCGGCGGATTGAGCGGCGGCGCGGCTGTTAATAATAACAATGAGATAGTAGGCGTCATTACCGCCCAGGATGTATTCAGGTTTGAATTTGATGAAAAAGGTTTTTTCTTTGACCCCGGAGTCGGTTTGGTAAAAGAGATTAAGAAACAGTTGTTCGATACAATATATGTTACCCCGACGGATTCGATCAAGGATCTGGAAGAGTACGCAAAGAATATAAAATGATCCCGCTATAGCGGGATTTTTTATTTGTCTGGTTTGACGGATGATACTATTTTCAGTAATCTAATCTCAAAAGTTCGTTGAAAAAAGAGGCAATTGAAATGGGAACGATTAGCACTGAACATCAGAAGGCCCTTCAAGAAATAGGCGCTATTAAAGCAGAGATTGAGAGATTTATTTTTGGAGCCAGTAGGACTTTAGATAATATGATCTCGGCATTTTTTACACGAGTTCCTTATGACGACGGAAGAAAAAAGAGGCTTGGTTGTGCCCATGCTCTAGTAATGTCGCCTCCGGGATATGGAAAAACCGGGTCAGCTCGTATTCTGGCCAGTACTATCAGCGGTCAATATTCTTTTATCGCCGGACATCCGGAAATGAAAATTAACGAAATAGTAGGCTTCGATATGTATCATCAGCCGACAGGAACCTTCTTCTTCGTTAAGGGTCCTATATTCGCCAATATTGTCATTACCGACGAAATAAATCGTATTCATCCTAAGGCTCAGGCGTTTAATCTTCAGGCGATGGAAGAGAGAATCGTGGTGGTCAACTCTATAAATATTGAGAAAAAGCAAATTGAGAATATTAGTCATAGATTGACTCCTATTTCAATCGACCCCAAGGATGAGAGGTTAATCTATTGGAATATTGCTACAGGCAATCCTTTCGAGCAGGAGGGAACTTATACTATTCCGGAAGCTCAATTAGATAGATTCTCCGTATTCTTCAGTATTAACTTACCGGATCGTGAAGAGGAGAAGAGAATAAGATTAGAAAATGTTTATGGGGGTAGCGATAGCAGGCAAGAGGTCCGGACCGTAATGGATCTTGCCAGAGCAGATGAGATAGCAAACTTAATAGTTCATACCGTTAAGATGAGGGATGATGATTCGATGAGTGAAAACATGATGCGACTTATAGAAAATTCGAGGCCCTATGGTGTTTATGAAGATAAAGCAACCGGGGAGTTGATCTATAGCAAGAGAGAGTCTGCTACTTTGGACCTTCGAAGCTACGTCGATTCCTATGTAAAAGCCGGCTTATCACCTCGATCAAACTTTCATTTTCAGGCCGTAGCCAGAACGCGGGCGTTCATGCAGGGTCGAACATATGTTTCTATCGAAGATATCAAGCATGTTGCTCGACTAGTTATGACCCACCGTATTCTTCTTAAGAGAGAAGCCAGGGCGCGGGGCATTAAGCAACATCATGTTGTTGAGGAAATTCTTAAGAAAACTTCGCATATCCTATGAGAAACTTTTCTCTGGCAGATATTTATTCAAGCATTGAAAGGATAGACAACATTATACCAATTGAGAGATTATCAAATCGGATGCGTTTCGGAGAACACAAGAGTATTTTTAAAAGTGAAGGACATGACTTTGATCACATCAAAGAATATGAAGAAGGAGAGGACTCCATATATGATATCATCTGGAGCTCGATAAGGCCGAACAAAAAACCAGATGTAAGGAAAAATATAGCAACCAAGGAATTTATAGGTATGATTATGGGCGATTTGTCCCCCTCAATGATGATGGGAGCAGACTATCAATTCAAGGCAAGATTACTTTTAGAAGTTATCGGCGATGTCGGGATGACTTGCTCTCATGGCAATGACCCCGTCGGTTTTATAGGTTTTGGCCAGGATGTATTTTTTGATGAATCACCCCGATTGGGTCAAGAGTATGTAGACTATATGATTGAGGAAGTTTATAATTTCTTTGAGAATCTTTCTTCCGGGGATAAAAAAAATCCCTATAGGGGAGCAACAGATTTTTATAAAGCTTTTAAGTTTTTTTCTGAAAGATATGACGACAAAGAGTGTTTCTTGGTTGTCGTGTCTGATTTTATTGGTGCTGAAGAAATCGTAGATTCGCAGATTCTTAAAGATATAGCTTCCAGGCATGAAGTGGTCTTTATTTTTCTTGATGATCAAACCGAGTTTGAAGCTTCAAGCGGTATAGGATTTATCCGGTTAGAAAATGTCGAGACAGGGCAGCAGAGCATTGTCTCCAGAAGAGGAATGAAAAATATATACAGAGAGACTAGAGAGAAAAGAAGGCAAATGAGAGATACCCTCAACGGTATGGGCATTGATTGTATGGTTTTAGAATACGGTAAGCAATTCCAGAGATTATCCAGAATTTTTATGGCAAGAGCAGAAGCATTTCGAATGTAAAACACGATTGTTGACAATCGTGTTTTTTTTATCTATATTTTTACCAAAGTACGTTAAAAATTAGAGGAAGCACATGCTTTATAAAGTGCTATCTTTCATCGCTATATTTTTATGCGGGACGCCTCTTCTAGGTCAGGCCCAGACAGTTTCTCCGCTTGTCGTTGAAACGGTCAGTCATTCTGTGGTCCCGACTACGGTTAGGACCGGAGAGCCGATTGTTCAACTGTATAAGATAGCCTATATTAATTCCAAAAGATGGGACAAAGAAATTATTGTCCGAGAAGATGACATGAGGCCCAAAAGCCTGCCGATTCCGGCCGATGATTTTGAGATTATTGGTTGGAGCATGGGGGAGCCCGTTATAAATCAGGGCGAAGAAACAAATGAAGTCGATCGCTATATGCGGGTCGTATTGAGGTTAGTGAATAAGAAAAAAGGCGCTTACAAGATACCAAAATTCCAGGTTCTATGGGCAATAAAGATCGGCGATAAAGTCGAAGATCAAGAGCCGATGGAAACGGAAGAGGTTGTTGTTAACTATGTTACGACCTATGCCAGTGACGAATTTATTGACGTAAGAGATAGTTTAAACCTCGGTGATTATTCAGGAGAAGCAAACTTTTTCTGGTGGCTTTCTCGTGTCGGCGCTCCTTCGATTATTTTAATACCGCTCTTAGCATTGGTTAATTATCTGCGGTTATTTAGGCGACCTAAGTCAGAACAATCAGTTGGAAAAAATATTGTTGAAGGTGGACCGGAATACGTATTATCAAAATCAATCTCTTTCGATAGGGCATATGCTGACCTTATGCGGGATATTAAATACGAGGATAAAGCGTATTCAGTCTTAGATGGGTTGTCGTTATCGGCAATTCTTAAAATTGAAGAAAAGTTAGCTAACGGCATTAGCGCTGTTTTAAGGGCTAGACTTGAAAAACTTAATCCGGGCGATACGCCTCGTGAAATAGCATCATATATTGATAAAAATTTAAAAGCCGGAGTTTATAAAAATTCCTTAATGTTGCTTCAGCAGAAGCTCGCCGCCTATCATTCAGACCTGGAGTCCGGAGATGCCACCGCCTTTAGGGGGGATAGTTTCTTAGCAGAAACAAAAACTCTAAAAGATGCGCTTCGCCTTTTGAAAAAGCGTTGGAGAATAGTCAGGTTTTTCAAGAGGTCGCCATGATCTTATATGATCTGGTTAAGTCCGGACTGGAATCTTTCCAAGGGTTGGACCTTAGCCGTCTAAGCCACTCACAAGAAAGTGCGGCTATTCTACTGAGTATAGCTTTGTTTATAGTTGTTTTGCTGAAATCATTGTTAAGCCGGAATAAATTCTCACAGAAAGGTTCCGGCTATTTAATTTCTGATAGATATCGTATTGGTTTATTACGCCGAGCCGGCAACTTTGCCCTAAAGTCTATCCTGGCTTCGGGGGTCATACTTCTGCTGGCTGCTTTGACCGAGCCATTTATCCCTATCCTTAAAACCGTAGCGACAATAAAAGAATCACGGGAGAGAATAGATCTTATTGATGTCTCGACTTCCAAGGGTTGGCTTTATGAAAGTACAGGCCGTCCGGCGGGAGAGTTAGGTCGGAAAGCCCATCTAAAATTTTTGAATATGCGCCGAGGCAAGAATGATAGGGTGGCGCTGTGGGTTTTTTCTACTCATGCCTTCCAGATAGAAGATTTTATTGTTGATGACCAGGTTTATTTTGACCAAGTTTATGATGCTCCTTACGTTGTAATTGATCCAGATAATTATTTTCTTCCGGGCCGTGGTTATCATAAGGACAAACTTTGTGATGTCCTGGTGCCGATAGAACGGCTTAATGAGATAAAAGACGAGGGTCAGACGAGGCTTGAAGTTGGCTTGCAGGCAGTTATTAAAGATTTCGACCAAAAAGGTACAATTGGACTAAAAGAAAGAGCCGTGATGGTTGAAACCGATGCTGCGGCTGAAGCCCCGATAGATAGTGAGCTTAGCGCACTGTATAAAAGAGGTATACACATCTATTTTCTGAAGGTAAAATCTAATAAAGAATGCGAAGCGCGTGGAGGGGCTAAAGACATAGATGATTTTGTTAAAAAATTACAAAGCCAAGTCGAAAAATATGGCGGTAAATTTTATGACGTAGCTGACGAAAATAGCATGGTCAGAGCTTACGCTGATATCGATAGGCTGGAGACGGCAAAAATCAAGACGATTTCTGTTACCAATAAAATACCTCTATTCCAGCTATTTATCTTTTTTGGAATTCTGGCAATTGCCGGAGGGATTTTTCTAATCTTTCTTGCAGAGATACCCGGAGTCTATCCATGATTAACCCCGCACTATTGCGGGGTTTTTTTAACTCAGGTATCCTTATCTCAAGAACATTAAAAATAGGGTTTGGAATTGAACTACAGGGATAGACCTTATGGTTGATCAAATTTTAGCATTTTTGTTTTTCTTGAAAACAGACATCTGGAATTTTATAAATCTTAATTTCCGAGAGATATCCTTTTCTGACCTAAGGGGCAGCTTAAATATCGGATTAATTTTAATTGCTATTCTTGTTTTGAAAATATTATTTCTTTGGTTTAAATCCGGTAAGATATCTCAAAAATATTCCGGAATTAAGATTAGAGGTTATTATTTCCGCGGATTAATAGTTAATTTTTTGATTCTTATTCCGAAACTGTTATTCGGATTGGCGGTCGGTATTTTGTTGCTGGGATTGGCCGAACCATTTTTTAGCCGGATAAGCGAAGATAAGAAATTAATTGAATCTAGGACAAGAGTTGACTTGAGAGATGAATCAAGCTCAATGGGTGAATTTTTCCCAGGTTCTATGAAGTCTAAAGCTCAAGTTGCAGCCGAATCACATCTGGAATTCTTAAAAATGCGTCAGGGCAAATTTGATAGAACATCACTCTGGCTTTTTGCCTCTAATGCCTATTTGTTAGAAGATTTTATAGTCGACGACCAGCTTTATTTTGATCAAGTCTATGACGCTCCTTGGTTGGTTGGCCAGAATACAAACTTTAACGACCAGCAGGATGAGAATAGCTCTTATCTCCCTAATTTCCCGAAAGAAAGATACCAATATGTATATGGTGAAGGCTCCGGAACCGATATGGCCGGTGCCCTTACCTCGGTAATAAGGCAGCTTAATAACGATGCAAAAAGATTGGCTAGTATCGGAGTAAATATAAGTAAACTCAAGAGGTCGGTACTAATCATTACTGATGCTGAAGTTGACCAACCTCCAAGCAATGAGTTGGCCCAGCTTCATAAAATGGATGTCAGACCTTATGTTATACTCATAAAAACTAACCAAAAAGTTATTCCGGAATTTGCTCAGACAATTCGTAATTATGGCGGTGAATATTTTGACGTCACTAATGAAAACAGTTTAAAAAGGGCCTATCAGGCGATAGATAAGCTCGAAGCTTCTAAAATAGAGATAGTCAAAAAATCCTATAAATTACCTATCTTTCGAGATTTCATTTTTATCGGAATTGTATTAATGGCTCTAGCTATTTTGGTCTTGCTTGTAATAGAGCCTTTCGGAACATATCCTTAATTGCCACCCTTTACGGGGTGGTTTTTTTATTATACTATTTCCCCAAAGTTCGTTTACAAGATTTGGAGCAATTATGGCAGAAAAACGAAAGGTATTTAAGTTCCTATCTCTTTTCTTTTTAGCCGTCGCGGGTATCTCAGTCAGTTTTATGGGGGACTATCTTTATAAGTTTAATTATCACCGCAATCAACTCAATTTTTATATCGCAAATTCTGAACAACAGTCTGCTCTGGCGGAATTAAATAATCTTAAGTATTTTGATAGTGCCGCAAGAAGTTGGAAGTTGGGATGGCTTGTAGATCGGTATTTAATAACCGAAGACAATATAATCGTATACGATGCGATAGTTAAAGATTATATGATTCAGGATTATAATAAAGTTGCCGGCTCAATTAGCCTCCAGGGTATCAATAACTATCAAGCCTTTCATCTCATCGGGAGCGCTAAAGTGCGGATACTCCAGGCAAGATATCGCGATGAAAAAGATCCCAAGGCTAAGCAAAAACTTATGGCCGTTTTGGTCAAGGAAATGATGGAGGATGCTAACGAATATTTTAAAAAGGCTGTTGAGGCAAGTCCGAATTTCTCTTATCCGGACCCTAATTTTGATGATCGTTGGAATTATGACATAACCAGCGATGAGGAATCTGCTAAAAAGGTCATCGAAAATCAGCAACCGGGAAAAAAATATATCCTTGGAATTCCGGAAGGACTTAAGTCCGGTGATAAAAATCCTAGAGGCGAAAAACGCTTGAACGAAGAGTCAAAACCGGGTGCTGGCCCTGACGCTAAGAAAAAAGGCTGATAAATGTTGGAAAAAATTCTTGAGCTTTATCCTAATCTCCATTTTGGAAGCCCGGAGTACTTTGCTCTATTTCAGCTCGTTTATTTTTTACTTGCTTTTTGGATTATTATTCTGGCTATCAGGTACAGGAATCAAGCAAAGAAAACTATTGGTTCAAGGCATCCATTTATGGGTAGAACATTAAAATTGTGCCTCGTAATTATAATTGCTGTTATACCGCTATCAATAATTGCTCTGGCCGAGCCTTATCTGCCAAAAAAGACTGTTCAATCTAAAAAAGGCAGCATAGATATTATTTGTATGGTGGATGATTCTATCTCAATGTGGTCCAAGGATGTGGCACCTTCAAGGTTAGGGGTTGCAGTTCGTGAAATTGAAAATGCTCAAGCAAGGTCTGATATAAAAGAAGGCGACAGAGTAGCCTTGATTCTTTTTGGAAAGACATCTCTTAAAAAGCTCCGACTCTCTGTGGACCTAAATCGTTTCACGGATGAGATATCAAGGATAGCTCAGCCGAAAACCTTGATAGGTGACGAGCATCCCTTCGGTTCGGATATACCCCGGGCTCTTACTGATGTTTACCAATTTCTTGACTCTCAAGATAGACGAGCTGCTTATCTAAAACAATATGGCAATGAGCCACCCTTGGATATGGATTGGAAGAAGTTCAAATGGCAGCCAAGCCAAAGTTCAAATAGGATAGTTTTGTTTTTCGGCGATGGTGACTATCGGTTTGATGAGCACGGCGAGGATGAGAAAAAGAAACTCAACGATGGTCTTGTGGAATTCAAGCGAAGAGGCTTAAAAATATATTCTGTTGGGATAGGTAGCCGGACTGGAGCTAAGCTGGTAGATATTCTTAAAGACTATAAGAAAGGTGTTGATTATAGCGAAAAAGACGAAATGGATCTTATAGAAGAGGGCATGACCAAGCTTGATGTCTGAACATTAAATTTTTTAAGCGGTCAGACCGGCGGCAAAGTTACGGTGGTAGAGAATAAAAGCTATAGTTCTGCGGAATTTCTTCATTCGGTTATTGATGCTAACAGAAAGGGTACGCTTGAAGTGACCAATGAACTGGACAAAGAAGAATTGTGGCAATATTTTCTTTATGCTGCATTAGGCTTTGTTGCCTTAGCACTTATTATTTACTAAATATCTCGATCCCCAGCATGACGTTGGGGATTTTATTTTTTCCGCCAAATGGTATATGTTACTTAGTACCCCCTTAACTTAATTTTAAATCCATTAAACGCGTCCTATTTTGGTTAAAAAATGTCTAAATTTTTTCACCGTAGCGCTTGCTATGTTTCAAAAATTTATCCATTTTTTCCCTCAAAATATGATCGGTTTACTAGGCTTCAAATTAAGTTAAGTGAGTACCAGTATGACCGTTAATTTACGCAATCCAATTCTGGCAACAATTATTTACTATGACATTTTTAATTATCCGCTGACTTTGGTTGAGGTCTATAAGTTTTTAATAAATCCCGGAAGAATAGTCAGACTTGAAGGCGGAATCGGGGAGATTGATCTTGGCGATATTTTTAATGAGCTGGATCGATTGATAAAATCCCGTATTATCGGCGAGAAGAACGGATTTTACTTCATAGGCAATCGCGAGGAGCTTTATCAGCTAAGAATAGAAAAATATAAAATAGCTGACGAGAAATGGAAGAAATTTCTAAGACTGGCTAAATTTTTGGCATTAGCTCCGTATTTAAGGGGTGTATTTGCTTCCGGCTCATTAGCGGTCAGTAATACCGAGAAATCAAGCGACTTCGATGTTTTGATTATAGCTGAGTCCGGACGGCTTTATACTTGCCGTCTTTTTTTGTGGTTAATATCTTCTGTGCTCGGAGCGAGAAGAAAAAAACATCAAAAAATTGCACCAAATAAATTATGCTTTAACCATTATATAACTGACGATAATTTACGCTTGACCCATGAGAGTTTATTTAACGCCCAGACTTACATTAATCTTAAGCCGGCGATGATTGAGCCGGAAATGATTGATAAATTTTATGCCAGTAATCTCTGGCTCAATAGTTACGCTTATAATTTTAAAGCTCAAAAAGATTTTACCGGAAGAAGCGTTAAGCCGCCTATTGTTTTTAAAATATTCGCCGGAGTATCAGAAGTTATTTTAGTGTCATATTTGGGAGATTGGCTCGAGAAGGCCCTTAGATTTTTACAGCAAAAAAGGATAAAGAATGACCCGGTTACTTATGAATCCGGCGGAAGGATAGTTTTTACCGACAAGGAGCTTGAGTTCCATCCTCATTCTTTTGAGGGCATTGTTATTGAAAAATATAAACGCGGGCTGGATAAGGCCGGGATAGTTTCTTACATTAAAGAAATGAACTCAGGGTTAAGCGGTATGTAGGGGAAGCCGGCAGACGATTTGCCTAGGATATCTTTAAGGAGTATAACTATTCTAGAACGTTAACAACGTTTAGTGAGGTCTCTCATGAGCCGAAAAACCTGCTTGGTCTGGATATTCTCGCTCGTCATTTCTCTTTACGCAATCGATGCATCTGCTGAACAGAAAATAATGCCGTTAGAAGAAGTTGAACGCCTTCTCGATGCAAGTCCTTCGGGTACGCTCAATGCCTATTTTGATACTGTTGAAAAAGGCACAGTAATTAAGTCTTTTAATATTACTATCAGGGGCGTATATAAGGTACCCGGACTCAAGATTATCATGTTCGTTTCTTCTCATAGGATTGCAGCCGGAATGAGCGGTAGTCCGGTTTATTTAAAGGGCCAGCTTGTCGGCGCGGTAGCTTATAGCTTTGGTGGCGGTCCTGACCGTATATCCGATCAGGCTTGGGGAGGAATATCCCCGGCTTCTCTAATGATGGAACAGTCAAATCTGGGACTTCAGGAATTTCCCGGTGCGGTTGACCATTTTAACTACAACGGAATGCGCTTTGACTGGATACCTCTTGGCGACCAGTCAGCTCCGAGATTTTCCGATGAGATAAATAGTAAGCTGGATCCTGCGGGTCTTTTCCGTGACGGTAAGTTTGTCATTACTACCAGAAATAATGTTGTTGGCCAGCAGCAGTTCCAGTTTCCGAAAAAGCCTGTCCTTAAGGCCGGAATGCCTATTGTTGTTGATCTCCTTGAGTGGAAAGACGAGAAGGGCGAGAGCACTTCTATGAGTGCCATGGGAACTATTACCTATATCAGTGATAGCGGCAGAATTTTCGGATTTGGCCATCCATTTCTTGGCGCAAAGAAAGTTGTCTATGCTTTTAGAACGGCCGAGGTATTGGGCACCGTCTTCGCTAAAGGGGATACCTTTAAACTCGGCGGTAAAAATTCCGAAGTTTTAGGCGCTATTACATATGATGGCTCGTATGGTATCTATGGCTCAATCTCATTAGATGAGTTAAAGAAACTTCATAGCTTTGAACTTGAGTTTAAGAACAACGGAAAGCCGGCTCATAAGTTCGGTATTAAAGTCGCTGATTCAAGTCTTACCCCGTTATTGGCCCAGAATGCTTTCAAGATGATAGGGGATATCTATGATGCTCCTGTGGCTGAAGAGCCAAGCGTTACCCAGCTTGATGTAAAAGTTGAACTGGAAAATCACGAACCTGTTACGTGGAAGGAAATGTTTGCTTCAGGTTCGGTTAAGTTTGGAGGTTCGACCACTCAAATTTCTTCCTACCAGATTGCTTATGGAGCTTTCTTCGAGGGAGTTTATGACACTCTTGTTAACAACAAATATGGACTAAAGATATCTAATGTATTCGTAACTGCGGATTTTACCCGCGGCAAAAGCCAGGTATTCAAGGTCGGAGCCTATAAGTTTCCGAATAAGGTTGTCTGGGGTCAGAGTCCGATGCTTGAAGTATTAATGGTTAGTCAGGACAATATTACGGCTATTGCTAAAAAAATTCCTGTTCAAATTGACTGGAGCAGGGTCGAGAAGCCTGTTTACACCAAAGATACGATGGATATAGATAAAAATGTTGAAAAAGTCGTCGGCGGGATGCTGACGGTTGATAGTGCGACTTCCTTCTTTAATAATCTTGCCGTCAGTGAGAGGCAGAAATTTCAGCCTGAATATTTTCTTAATTCTAATGATTTTCTTGAGAATTTTTCCAGAAGTCTGGAAAGAACAAACCAGAAAATATTTGTAAAAGTGATGTTAAGGTCAAGAAGCGGCTTAATGGATGAGGCGATTGCTAATGCCAAAGATATTATTCCATCTGATGTATCATCGGATGATAAAGGTTGGAAGATTATCGTGGGCGGCTTGAAGGAAAGAAAGAATACCGTAAAAGATGGAGGCTTAGAGATTTTCTACGCTGATTTGCCCGATATCCCAAGCGGATACGTTATTGACCAGAGAATGCACGAGGTTTTCAGATTCGAAGTTATATCAGAAAAGTAAATAGTTAGAAAAAGTCCCAATATTGGGACTTTTATTTTTATGGCAGGTTTTTGACGAATAGGAAATAATATTGTAACATCCCGGAAGTTCGTTAACTTATAAGGAGTGGGTCATGAGAAAAGGTTTTCTTCAATTCTTGATTGCATTGTATGTCATATTACTTATGTTACTTTTTTGGAGCGTAACTCATAAAATGTCAACAATATCATCCCTCAATTCATTTGCGGTGGGAACTTATAAAGTAAACGAGGTCAGCGCCGAACTGGAGGGAACGGCTAAGGCTACTGTATATTTGAACGGCACTCTTGATTTGGCGAAGGATACTTTTTCTGAAAGTGTAAAAATTGCCGGGGATTATAATCTGTTCGGTCCGTCATTGAGACAAGAATTTCTCCGCGAGTATAAAGTGGAAGGATCTTATAAAATAAATGGCAACATAATCACGGTAAATCAGCTAAGAGTAGATGGACATTCAATGACAGTTCCACGGGACCAAGTATTTGTTGGTTCTCTGCGGTTTGATCAAAACCACATTTATTTAGATTTTTTACCATTTGAGAATGACCCGGACCCGTCATCTATTCACAAATACGTTAAGGTAACATTGGTATATTCGAAATAACGGGATAAAACCCGTTTTTTGTTTTGTTATTTAGATAGGTATCTTACTTTTTGTCAAATTTGACTTTCTATTCCAAATGACTAAAATATGTAGTGTTGGCAGTCTGGGTATTGAACTGCTAATTAAGTTTTTGTCCAAGAGCGGAGCGATTGGGTAACAAAAAGTTACCCTCACACCTATCAGAGTCAAAGCATGATTATTATAGACGCATAGAAGGCGAAGCCGCCTCGCGGCTCTAATTAATTGCTACTACAGACTTTGAACCTGATAGGTGTGAGGGTGCTGATAATTGTAACCACTCACTGCG
>OBEQ010819723.1_pt1 | contig 15327 bp, 11 predicted proteins | sample 1670901 | NCBI WGS metagenome assembly OBEQ01 (sample SAMEA104232315, study PRJEB22302) | groundwater metagenome | biome: forest; feature: aquifer; material: groundwater | place: USA | collected 2011-08-07 | depth 5.4 m | reverse complement strand
TGCTTTCAGAAGGTTATAAATACGTATCTGCCCACCAGAATAAAGTGGATAAGGAAGTATCGCTGATATAAATAAAATTTTCATATTGTTTCATTACTTTGGCTTCGTGAGATCAATGATGGCAAATTTATCATTCCTCACTAATACAGTAAACCTGCTGGCAAGTGCCCTGGTTTCTCCGTCATTGTCTGTCGGCGATACGGTAACATAGGCTGTAGCGCCCATTTTGATTTTTTTATCAATATCAAATCCAAGCGGCCATCCTTGACGATTTATTTGATAAAGAAATGTCGTGTCACCATTATATGAGGCAATCACTTTTGCATTTTTAGGAAGCAGTTGATCTGCCATCTTCCCTGCCTCAACAATTTCTGGCCGATTAATCCAATAATACGTCCGCACGGTAAACCAAGAAAATGCCAACATAAAAATTACTGATACAATACCCACAATCATACCAGCAAATTGATGTACTCCCTCCTGTCGCCAAAAAAGAAATCGTATTCCTTTGGCAAGATAAATAGTAACAATAGGAAGAAGAAGTTGTTGATAATAATCATGCTGCACATTTCCTCTTGCCAATACGATGAGATACAATAAACTCCCCAAAAGCCATATTCTGAAAAACCACCCTTCTTTCGCGGACGTTGTAATGAGTCCAACCCCAAAAGGAATCAGTCCCCAATATCCCAAAATGAGCTCTCCTAAACGCCTCGCAAACAACCAGTGAAACCACGCACCCTTAAATCGAATATTTCCTTCGTTAAAGAGCCACGTATATACAGGAATTCCTTCGGGAAACTGTGTAATCCAACTTCTCCACCACCAGATAGGAAATAAACAAATAAGCGAATAAACAAATAAGCGAATAAACAATAAAAGAGAAAGGGAATCTTTTCTATACAAAAGATATGGAATAGGCAGTAAAAGAAATGCTGCAACCGGCTTTGCTAAGAGCGCCAATGCTCCTGCAACTCCCCCAACAATCACGAAAAACCAATCGCGTCGACCTTTTGCTTCAAGAGATTTCGAAATCAGATACAAACTCAACACAGACCAAAAAACCATAAATCCATCCGGAAGAATTGTCCGGCCGTAATAGACGCTGTATGGAAGGATCGCATAGATAAACCCCGCAAGAAATCCTGTTGGTTTATTAACAAAATTTGAGACTAAAAGCGCAAGAAGCAAAGCGGTACTTGCACTTGCCACAATACTGACGAGTCGCAAGCTTACTTCGATAGGTAGTGAGGGAACCAATGCCTTCAGTCCTGCCCCCAGCAACTGATACAAAGGAAATTCGACCATCCGCCATCCTTGCGGGTTATCTTTTCCTGACTGAATGTTGGAAAGATCATCATAGCGGGGTCGCAACGGATCAAATCCAAATTTTAAAAAATTCCGTGCAACTGCTGCCGTATCTGCCTGCCGCCAACTATGCCAATCCGCAATAGGACTGGTCAAATGATACAGGCGAAGAGATATCGCTGTTAAAAAAATTATGGAAAGTAAAAAAATATCTAATTTCTTCATTGAACATTGGGTGGCTTTTTTGTTTCTGTAACTATCCCATCCTGATCAAATACAAATACTTTCTGAGTTTTAGAGTCATGCGTTACAGCGTTGAAGGCTTGCGTAAGCGATGGCCACGTAAATACTTTGATATTTGGATTTCGGAAAACAAACCATAGCGCATCCGGTAGACCCACCGGAAATACCCACGCTTCTCCAGAACGGATCGGCACATTGACAAAATGAAACTCTATAGCATCACTCGCCCAGCTCTCAATATAGACGCTGTCGATGGCGACAAAAAAGCTTTTTGTTTTTTCACCAGCCTCATACCAGTCGCTATGAAGTTGCTGCAGTTGAATAATCTGTAAAAGACAAAATATGCTCACCGCTACCGTAAGGCTCGCTATGGCTATGTCGCGACCATTACTCAATAAATATACATAGAGTTTGTTTACAAAAAATACGAGGAGAAAAACAATGCCAATCGAAGCCAGATAGCTATATCGGGAAGATATATTTCCTAATCCTAAAAAGGGCAAGAGCGTTATAATAGAAAAAAACGCGCCGAACAGAACAATTTTTATTTCATTTTTTTTCAATATTTTTATTGACATCTTATATATGAAGGCAGCGACAAAAAACGCCATGACAGTGACCACAAAAGCAACCAACACGTGCCCTCTTAAGACACTTCGTAACGCTTGATAGAAAGGTTCAGAAAAAGGACCGATGAGCAAAAGAGATACATACCCTATGGCATTCCCGGCAATATTGAAGGGAAGTTTTAAAAGATTGTAGTTATAGTCTCCACTCAACCAGTGACTGCCAGCTATGAATCGCATCGCTAGATAGATAGGTATAGGAAGAAAAAAAAGTCGATAATGGATGTTTTTCCATAAGCTTCTCAAACGTATGTGTTCACCAAATGTCCACTGATATAACACGAATAAAAGTGGAGTCACAATACCTAGTTCATGAAACAACAATGAAAGAATGGAAAAAAACAACGTTGCAATAAAATATATCGTTTTTTTCTTTTCTGTCCAGGTAATAAACATGAGTAAACTCGCCAGGGAAAAGCAAGCGGTAAAAAGAAATCCTGTAGCAGAAATCCAAAAAATTGCTTCAGAAAAACCACTCAGCATAAGAAACAAAAACGCTGCGAGTACAGCATGTAGTGTATTCCGAAATATCTTTTTCGCAAGTAAAAATACCAGCACGCTAACCGTAAAATGAAGAAATAGAGAAACTAGGTGATATGCAGTTTGATTCAGCCAAAATAGTCGGTACATGAAAAGAAAATATATTTTTGCTCCTGGCCGGTAAAAAAACCCATCAGCCTGAGTGAAGTAACGCAGAATTGTCGACACATTAGATTGGCAACCCTGCGAGTTGCTCATATGGTTGCCACAATCTGCGGCCCATCGGAACCATGTAAAATCGTCTCCAACAAAAAAATTCCTCGTCATGGATGAAAAAAGCAGTACCGTAGCAATGAGCAAATACACCATAATTGCATACGTTGAAGTAGCAACTTTTTTAAGCTCCTTATATACGTCGAGTGACACATTTTGATGCAAGCGAAGAATACCAATAGCTACTCCTGTTAAAAGCCAGAGGGTGAAAGCAATTTTTGAAGCTTCAAAAACATCAATAAATAGTCCATTGATTGCAAGACCCACGACACCCGCAATAAAACCAAAAATGAAACTTTTTACTGGACGAGATTCAATAGTTAACAACGTCCTTCTTAGATAAATTCCGATAATAATAAAGATCGCTAAAAAGGAAGCAAACCCTAACGCGCCCACTTCGGCAAGCATGCGAAGGTAGCTGTTGTCAACAGCTAGACTAACGGACCCATAGCCGCTCCCAAATAAAACATTTCTCTTGAATGCTGTTATTGCATGTGGCCATTCGCCTTGAAATCTCGTCGTGAATGATAAATCGTACGTTAATACTTTTTTTATCAAATAATCGCCGTTAATAGTAAATACCTCCACCAAACCAGTTTTGGGATTGGGTTTCCGTTCGTAATAAAAATTCCCTAACCTTTTTATAATAGGTGAGAGCGGAAGATTTATGTAGCCGGTTCCCTGTGGCAAATCTTCTCCTGTTGGTGCATTTGGCTCAACAAGAACCATAACTTTTTCTGGCAGATACGTGTAGGGGATCGCCAGTACAGCAGATGGGCTAGCATAAGCATCCAGGTTGCTTATGTCTTGTGAAAATTGCTGCTTAATAATTTTCTTCTCGAAATATATATTCGGCACTTCTTTTACGTGCCCAATTACCTTTCCGGTTTTTGCGTCAAATAAAACGTCAATATCTTTAATGGTATTTCCAAAACGAGCGGAAAGACTTGGTAAAAAACTTAACAAAAGAATGATAGTGATAGCTATGATGGGAAATGAAAAAAGTACCAGCTTTTTTTTCTGAAAGAAAAGCACCAAACCCAATGAGACAAAAAGAGCAAAAAATGAAATCCTTGATATGGTCATAGAGAGAACAAATAAACCTGAAACTGCAGCCGCTATAAAAATCGCCTTCACCAACCAATTTCGATACCCGAAAACCAAACTGACCATAATGGGAATAACTAATACGAGATATGCTGCAAGATCATAATGTCCACCAAATGTTGATGAAACACGTGATAAAGGAGAAAGTTGTATAGCTATTCCTTTAGCGAATTCTTCATTCATGGTCAAAAATGCAGGGAAGCCTAAATATTTTTGACCGATACCATATCCAATAATCAAAAAAAGTGTCACGGTCAATACGACAATAAAATACGAGAGAAACCGTTTATCTTTCATTCCCGAAAAGGAAATAAAAAATAAACTCATATACTCAATCCGACGTAAAAAGCTTAAGAATGCTACGTTGGGAAAAACGTTCATTAATCCTGGAAAAATCAAAAGTATACTGTGAATAGTTGCTATGGCTCCGATAATCCAAAAGATCAAAATCGGCACGGTAAGAGGAGTTCTTAAGGTTAATTTATTGCGAACAACCAGTATTCCCCAACACAAAAGCACGAAGAGAACAATAAAATCTTCCACTCGTACATATACCCATACATGTCTAATATTCACCAATGGCAATTTTGGATACAACGGTATAAACGCCAACAAGAATAAGGTAAACAGAAATAGTATATTTTCTTTACACCATGCGAAGAGCTTGTTCATAAATAGTTACTAATGACTTCCTACCGGTCAATCTTCCAAAAAATAATGCAAGATGAGCCTTGCCAGAAAGCATCGCTCGCAGTATCCGTTCTTCCATTATAGACCGATGTTTGTGATAAAAGTAAAGTAACCCTTTGTAAATATTTATGATGGGCTTTCTCGAATTTCCGCTACTGGCGGCTCCTGAATGGATGAACTTCGCGTCTGGTATAAACATCGCAGTATATCCTTTTTCTTGTGCCCGGTAAAGAAATTCAATCTCTTCCATGTACATAAAAATACCTTCATCAAAAAGTCCGACATCTAAAAATGCTTCTTTTGTCCCAATAATGCAAGCTCCAGACACCCACCCAACGACACGAACATCAAATGGAGACGACCGCGTGACGCCCAACGCATCTCCTTTGGCAAACAACATAAGAAATACAACAGGCAACGTGTACATAGGGCCGCATGAGGCTTGAGGCGATTGGTCTTCGTTCAGGAGCTTACCACCCACAAATGCATGAGGATATTTTTGGGCAAATTCATAAAGATTAACAACAGCATTGCCCAACGCTTGAATATCTGAATTAAGAAGTAATATGTGCTTCCCTACTGCTTTTCGAATACCTTGATTGTTCGCTTTTCCATAGCCGACATTAGTTTTATTGAATATTTTAATTACTCGAGTATATTTAGTTTTTAATAATTCAATAGATCCATCTGTTGACGCATTATCTACTACAATAATTTCATATTTCAACGAAGAATTCTTGAGGCTCTCGCCAATTGAACGTAAGCATCGATCGAGAAGCGCTTTCGTATTAAAACTGGGAATAATAATAGAAAGATCCATGGTTATTGAAAGAGCCGGGCGAATTTGAGGGTGTAGCGAAGATCTTTTGATCTATTTTTGATAAATTTTGCCGGCATTCCTCCAACGACCGCATAAGGCTCAACATCGTGAGTTACCACCGCTCCGGAGGCAATTACTGCGCCTTTCCCGATATGCACTCCCGGTAAAATCGTCACTCTGGTACCAATAACTACATAATCATCAATAATTACAGGCGCACCTACTTCACGAAAATCTGGATCGTCAATGTCATGCTCCATAGTATAAATACGGACTTCTCCAGCAATAGAAACATTATTGCCGATAGTCAATGGTCGCACTGATGGATGAAAAAATTCTTTCAAGTAGGAGGTAAGCTTGATCTCTTTACCTGACCATTTCCGAGGGAATCTTCCATCTAAAAATGCATCATTACCAATAATCGTATTGTTGCCAATGGCAATTCCTGACGGTTGATTAAACTCCGCTCGCCAATGAACAGAAGAATCTTTTCCAATCTTTATCCGAAAAAAATTCCTATATAAAAATAGTCGGATTGTGTGACTCGGGATATATCCCGTAAGTGTCGCAAGATACACCCAAAAATCAATAAACCATCTCATACCTTCCCCTTTCCTACTTCTTCTAATACCTCCAGTGTTTGTTTTGCCGCCTTTTCCCAACTAAATTTCTTCACCTGTGCCAGTCCTATCGCGATGCGATCTTTGCCTGATTTTTTATTCTTTTCCTCTGCTACCTTCACTAACCCTTGTGCGATGCTCTCTACGTCTTGAGGATCCACATATACTCCAGCTTTTTCTGCTATTTCTGGAAGGCTAGAAACATTACTGACTACCACCGGACACCCATACGCCATAGCTTCCAAAACCGGCAAACCGAACCCTTCATACAAACTCGGAAGCGCAAAACAAAGGGCATGTTTGTAAAGATCAGGCAAATCTTTATCTGGGACAAAATCGAGAAACTTGACTTTTTCACTAATCCCCCATTTCTGGGGTGCTTCTAAAATCTTCTCATATAACCATCCCTTTTTGCCTACAATCACCAATGTAATATCTGGATAATGAGACGCTAACGTTTTGGCGGCTTGCGCAAATGCTTCCATGAGGCGAACATAATTTTTTCTCGGCTGGATCGTCCCAACAGACAAAATATAGCGAGGAGGTAATTGATATTTTTTAATAACGTCACCTTCAACCATAGAAAGTTTGGTAAAACCCGGATACGTCACTATAATACGATGTTCTGGAACTTTATATGCTTCCATTATAGCATGCTTGGTAGACTCACTAATGGTAAGGATCTTACTGGCATGACGGATAGAATATGCACTCCAGTGCACGAGTTGGTGCAGATCTTTTACACGAAACATCTCGGGAAAATAAAGGTAAGAAAGATCCATAATCGATATAACACTGGGAATATGCACGAATCGAGGAGCATAGTGCGTTGGAGAAAAAATAACATTAGCCGCCGGCTTATCCCAAAATAAAGCTTTGGGAAAACCAATAAAGGTCCAAAATTTACGAGGCCCAATGACACGATATTTCCACCCAGCCGTCGCTTTTGGCATATCAGGAAGCGGCGATGAAGGCAAATAGATGCGGACCGAATGACGTGAAACATCAACTATTTCATGTAAATGCGTCAGGATTTCGAACGCATACCGACCGATGCCTACTCGATTTTGTACATTTGCTTCATATCCATCAATTGCGATAATCATAGATGAAACCCAGGATATACGACATGTAAATTTTTATCTTCAATATTTAAAAGTCTTTTTATATCTTGTTTGGTTGCCTCCGAGTCACATAAAAAGACCTGGCACTCCCGTTTTGCTTGCGCCAATCGTCGTTTTTGCACGGCGATAATTTTTGCATCGAAACTTTCCGGGAAATGCAGGAAGCTCACATCATGAATTGTCGTAATACCCCTCGCGTTGATTAAAGGCGGCTGTGTCCAGTCGCTGCTCCAAAACACATCTACATTACCAATCAACCATTCGATAGGAAGAATATGCAATTGATTCCAAAGTAAATCAAGTAATGTCGGCGGCAAAAACCATACTTTTAACTTTATTGTTTTATTTAATTTCTTAACTTGATTATAAAATGTATAAAACTTATTTCTCCGCCGTAGAGAGGAACCAAATAAAATATATTCATTTTCTTGATCTAAACTCAGAAGCGATGTTACCATCTCCCGCACATAGCGGCCAACTCCAGTACCTTCATAGACGATCTGACTAATGTCAACACCTATACGCATAATTACCTATATCCATTTGGATGATTCTTGTGCCACTTCCATGCAGAACTCACAATGGTTTCGATATCTGAGTATTGTGGTGTCCAACCAAATTCTTTTTTTAGTCTTGTTGGATCTGCAACGAGTTTTGCTGGATCCCCTGCTCTCCTTGGTTTCACCGTAACCGGAAAATCAATACCTGTTTCTTTTTTTATCTGCATAATCACTTCTTTATTCGTTATTCCGATCCCTGTCCCGACATTATAGATATCTGAGCTATGACCATTCGCAAGCCCATCAAGAGCCAGCATGTGGGCGTTGCAAAGATCTTCAACGTGGACATAGTCACGCATACAACTTCCATCTTTCGTAGGATAATCGCTCCCAAAAAGATAAAACTCTTTCTTCTCTTTTACCGCTCGAAGTCCCAAGGGTATAATGTGTGTCTCCGGCTCATGTGCTTCACCAAATTTACCATCCAGTGATGCACCTGAAGCGTTAAAATAACGAAGACTTATCGAACGAATCTTATTTTGACGATCAAAAAGAGATAAATACAATTCGAAACACCATTTCGATAAACCGTAGGGGCTCGTAGGATTTTTAGGATGATCCTCCACAATGGGAACACGCTCTGGATTCCCATATACAGCGGCAGTTGATGAAAAAATAATCTTATCCACATGATGAGCATCCATCGCTTCAAGTAGTGTAATCGGCGAAACGAGATTATTATGGAAATACTTTTCGGGGTCCTGTACTGATTCTTCTACGGAAATGTATCCCGCAAAGTGGATGACTGCTTCAATATGATCCTGGGAAAAAATGCTGTCTAATGTGGCCTTGTCAGCCACATCACTAGGCACCACTTTGGCGCCAGAAGGAAGAGCCGCTTTATGGCCAAATTCCATCGTGTCCAAAACCACAACATGATGACCACCAGAAACGAGCATCCGCACCATATGACTTCCGATGTAGCCAGCTCCGCCGGTAATCAAAACATTCATTCTTTTATTGTACCTTATGAGACTCCAGAAAGGAAAAAATGATAAAAACGAAGAAAAATACTGCTGCATACCAAACTAACCGCTCGGCAGTAAAAAATATCCATGCGGAAAACAGCGGGATTGCCAAAATAAGGCAGAAGAGTCCAGCAAAAACGAAATATTTTGGCTTTCGAGAAAATAGAAGAAGTACTCCTAAAGCAAAAAACAAAATATCTTGCGGTTTCATAGTATTAACGAACTTCAAAGACACCAATACGAAAAAATGCATCTACCTTATGAAGCCATGGAACTGTAAAAATTTTATCCATAGTATCAAGATACAATTTTTCATCATATTTCCGGTCAGTCAAAAATAATTCACCACGAGAATCGTAGGGAACGATTATGTATTTGACTTGCATCGCCATCAATTCTCTTTGTGTTTCCTCATTACTAACCCAGTGAATCATACCTGAAATACTAGACTGTTTCGATAATAATTGTGCATCGATACTAGGATGTAATTTTGAGTAAAACCCAAATCGTTGTCGTTCGGGTATCCAAAGCGTTTGAAATGAGTCATATTGAGTATTGAAAAAATCTTTGAGTTTTATATATTCTTGTGGTACGTTTGCAGGACGAAATGTACCGGTAAGTTGGCCAAAAAATGCTTCTCGTATGGTAAATAACCAAAATAAGATAAAAAATAACGAAAGAAGCTTTGTCTTTCCTGTTCGTTGAATCACCAACGGGATAAGAACACTAAAAGCAAGCGCTGTATACAAATAAAATTTTGAAGGATCACGGAACAGAACAAATCCTGGGATATGATTGAATAACCATATGTAAACCTCACCGAATGGCTCATTGGCGCCTTTTGCTAAAAATGCACCGAGAAGTGCCAGGAAAGAAAAATAGAGTATCGTACGTGATTTTTTTGCAATAAACAGTGATGAAAACGCAATAATCGGGAGAAATAAAAATTCCGATTGCACAAAATGCACTTTGCCGAAAATATTTTCCGGCCAATTTGGATGAAGAAGCGATATAGTCTGTTCAAATGTAGCGAAACTTAAAAATTTTACAGAATCAACAGTAGCTTCTCCGAGCTGTTGCGCAATGGATGTTTGCGACCGAAGTAGAGGAACTATCCAATAGAGATTAAGGAGTGCCGCAATACCTATTGATGTCCTCATGGGAAGGGGAGGCATTTCTCTGAGTTTAAATACATAATAAAGAATGGACGCCACCAAGGTAAGGATTGCAATTCTCGGGTCGAACATTACTTGTATCGCAAAAATTGCTCCGGTAATAAGTATTGATTTGAAGATTGAAGATTGAAGATTGAAACGCTTTAATACCAAAGGTGCTATTGCGTAGGCCATCGCCACTCCCATTTGTCCCCCGCCAACAATCATAAGGGCATAGGTGTTTGTGGTATAAATGAGAGCGCCCAACATAGACCTGGTGAGTTTATAAGAAGCGAAAAATGACAGAATAATAAATGGCAAAAACCAAAAAACCTTCTCGGTAATCACCCAGGGAACACCAACATATTGGACAACAATCTTGGTCAATATCTGATAATACGGGGAAAGCCATAAAAACCGAATCTCTGGAAACCATGAAAATTCCTTAATATTTTCTATAAATAAATACGGCCAGTCGCCGCTTGTAAGAGGAAGTGCCGTAAACCATGAACGATAAATAAATCCTATGACCGATACAACAAGAAGCAGAATAATCATACCTATCATCGATCTTTAACAAAACCGATCAGTCTGTACATAACAATAGCCCAAAGCAAAAAATAGATAAGCACCCCGATGGATTCGGCAAAAAATGATAACCGCAGAATGGTCAAAGCAAATGTGGCGCACAACAACACAAATGTCATGAACCATAGCACAGTCATCCGGAATTTAATACCAGCAAATAGCACATAAAGGAGAATCGCAAAATAGATGACCCAAATCCTGCTGGTAAATAGGACATTCACGTATGGCAGATCCCGCAGAAACAACGCGAAGATCACAAGAATTAACAGTATGAAAATTTGTTTATTGCTAAGCATGATGCCTCACTCGTTGAGCCATGCGACGGCAAAGATAAACAACACCACTAAAAACTATGAGTAGACTTACGAGTTTGCCATAGAAAAAGTATTTTTCCCCTTTATAGATAAGGAGTATGTTTCCTCTAGGATTTTCATCTAAAATCCATGCGTTCGCATAGCCATTGGCGCGCACATGTTGCGCTTTAACCCCCCGAAGTTCCCACCAATCATCATAACGCTCTGAAAAAACTAAAATCTTTTGCGCTGAATTCACGTTTATATTAGGAATTTTATATCCAGTGGCGCTTTTTTTTTGAAACGAAACAGGTAACGTGGCATGCTTGGGCAATTCATGTGGGTAAAGAAGAATAGCAGGTACGAAAATTTCGTTAAATGTTACTTGAAACTGTTTGTCAATAAGTTCCTGGGTAAGATTCGGTGCACAAAGAGCCACGAGCACCTCTTTCGTCCCTCCCGATACTTCTATAATTTGCTCATTTTTATCATTGACGCCAGTGGTAAGTCCGACTGCGGATTTCAATTCCCGTGTTGACCCTGCTTGATCCCACGTAAATAAAATCAAATTACTATAAAAATTATTAAGATAGGATACCGTAAGTTTATACAACTTTGATCTATTCAAGTTTGTCTCTAGCGTGCCAAAACAAGTATTGCCACCAGGCACACTAAATTCAGTTTCTACAAGGCTTAATTTTTGGTTGTTTCTTTGTGGTTGAGGAAATGAAAACGTGAGCGTATGGAATCCAGCGGGGAGGCGCAATTGCCCAAACGACACCCACGGACGGGCTAGCATCTCGTTGGTCAGATGAAGTTCTCTGTGAAAATTATTGTCGATGGTCACAGAGAGTTGATCCCCTTCGTTGACTATTGGTAGCCCTACTGTACGTACTGCTATTTCAAATTCATCTTCGCGAAGAAGAGAAAACTCATAAACGGCATTGTGTGTCTCGTCAAGAGCGAACTGGGGTAATTCGAATTGCTTTTCCAAACGACTCACTTCTTTAAATATGCGACCCATAAGAATCATTTGCGTTCCGAAAGGAATACTTGTTGGGTTATTCTGAAACAAAAAATTTCGCTCAGCAAGCAAAAAGTCGCGAACATCTCGAGCAACTTCTATCTTCTCCTGTTGCGACGGCAACTTTTGAAAATATTGTTGCGTGGACTCTAGCACATGCACATATTGATCGACGATCCCCTGTGTTAAAGCCCTTTTGACAAGCATTTCACGAATCTCGCTTATCCGTTTGAGAGAAATTCCCAAAAGATGGTAAATCGCTGCCTTTGGTTCTTTTGGCATGCGTTGGCGATTCTCTAAAAAAATAACAATTTGGTAAAACGGGTTATCTGGTAAAATATTGCGTTCTGGAAATGAGATCCGTGGACGATTCCTAAGACAAGTGAGGCAGGAAGGAGTAATAATTTCAGAAGCAAACCCACCGGCACCCAACCGCTTTGCATCAGAATACCAAACAAATGGAGTCTCTTTTGCGATGAAATTATAATAAGGGTCTAAATCTTGGACGCTTCCTTGAAACGCTATTAGCTGATCAGTCATATAAATCTTCGGAGGCATCATTTCTCTTAACGTAAAAATATCCCATTCTCCAAAGGAACGTACAAAAACAAATTGATTATTATTTCGTACTACTTGAGCGTATGTTTTTACATCAATCGGAGAATTCACTTTAGGGTCACTGGTTGCATCTTTTTGAAGTACCACATACGAGATATGCAGAATCAAAGCAAGTTTTTTTATGGTCTCTTCGTCTTTATTTTCTATTGCCGCATAGAGAGATTCAAGCATTGTTTGTTCTTCAAAATTAACTTGGTCATTATTGACAACAACTGATTTTCCACTCAAAAGCGTGGGTAATGCTTGAAAGCTTAAATATCCCCACATATAGGTGCTATAGCGAAGATCCGCATTATTTGGCGGCAAAAATAACACACGACCGTCATCGGTTTTTTCGTTGTTAAGCCAGTTGCCAAATTCATAAATGTACGATGGAATCGTAAGTCGAGTAGAAAATTGGTCTCTCCAGGCAAAAAAGTTGCCGGTAAAGTACGGGTAGTGATATCCAAGAACAATTATACTCAACAAAACGAACAGTAATATACGGGTGCGGTTTGAAAAACTGTTTACAAAATAAGCTATAAGAAATGCCGTTGCCAAAAAAACCGCAGGTGCAAATTTATAGTACGGAGACCGAAATATAACAAACCCAGGAACCATTTTGATAAAAATTTTATAGAGAAAACCAAGTGGTTCGTGGGTGCCTGCGGTAAAAAATATTCCTACCAGATACACAATGAAAAAATATGTGACCATTCTATTATTCCGCGTTTTTTGAGCAATAAGAAGCGAAGTGAATGTCAACAAAGGCCAAAGGAAGCTTGATGTTATCAATAACGGATTCTCAAGAATAGTTTTGGCGTAGGGATGTTGGAGATTATCATACCATTCGGGTATTCCCTGGAGTCGAAACAGATTGAAAAAACTTGCATGCGCGCTTATTTCATCAGTCCAGCTTATAATACCCGACACGCCACCTACCGAACTAACGTCCAGCGTTGTCCCAGAGCGCAGTCTGGCATATGCGGGTATGAGAAAATATGAATTTGCAAAAACACTCAATACCACTGCCATTGTAATAAACACTATCAGGCGACGAAGAGCATCATAATTTTGTGAATGCACATACGCCAAAGCTTTAAAAATTATCAGTATTCCCACTGAGACAGCTGCTCCCCCATACAGAGGGACTCCATAGAGTCCTCCTCCATTAAAGAAAAAAAGAATAAACGAAGTTAATATAGCCCCCGAGAGAATTCTTATTTTTTTCCGTGTCACTAAAAAAAATATAGAAAGAATAAGGGGCAAAGCAATGTATGCGGAAAATTTACTCTTTTCTCCGATCCACCATCCTTGGAGGATAAAATAATTAAACTGATACAATATCACTGCTGTTAATCGAAATAGACGGCTTTGCGGACGCAATACCCATGCAAGAATATATGCCGACAAACCAATGAAAAAAAACCAAAACACATAGACCATCTTTTGCCCAGTTTGAAGAGAAATACCAAAAAAACTCGGGATCGCATCAATAAAGTGGATAGGAATTGTGCCGAGAATAAGCGACTGATCATGGCCAAAAAAGTTTTCCGTCCAAGTCGTCAACCTATTGACGAAAAAAGTTTTCGGCGCAAGAGGATAGGTATTATCGTGTCCCACGAGAATAGTTCCAGGCTTAAACCACAAGAGAGGAACCAAACTCAATACTAAGATAATTAGCAATTCGGCAAAAAATTTTTTATACAATAGCTTTCTCATGTCGAAAATTTTTCAACGTCGTAAACAAGTAATAATAGTAAATAAGCGGAGGATCTCGTTTAATAGTACCAAAAAGATCAGCATCAGACCGTGTTCGTATATGTCTCTGAACGTTTTCTCTTTTTTTTAACGTTAACGGAATATGTTGTATGTTCCAAACGATACTTAAAAAAATTGCCCAACTTACCCTCGGTCGAAACTTGATAAGATCATATATCATAAGACATAGATAAATTGCTCCTAAGACTGAAAGAGTTTTAACCACATTACCCCATTCGAGATTCATGAGAAATGAACTGATACGATTGCGAAAAGAAAGATAGGTAATAGTAAACTCTTGCATTTGCTTGTGCGTATCAATGGCTTCCCAGTGATAGATGACAGATGTCGGCTCATACACAACAGTATATCCAGCAAGCCATAACCTGTGACATAAATCGGTTTCTTCAAAATAAATGAAAAAATCTTCATCGAATAATCCTACCTTCGAAAGCGCAGATTTTCTAATCAGCATCGCCGCGCCTTTTGCGGAATATATCCGCAGGGACCGATTGTACTGGGCTTTCGATGATAATTTCCGATACCCGTAATGATACAAAAATCCACTCGAGGTGAGAAATGATCCAACAGCATTCAGAAGGTTGTGATCAGTCGCATAGACAAGTTTCGGTTGAATACAGCCAATAGTTGTATCCGATTCGCATCGTTTGACCAGCTGCTGAAGGAAATTTTTTTCGACTTCCGTGTCATTATTGAGAATAAATACATATTTCCCTTTTGAGGCTCGTATGCCAATGTTATTTCCGCCGCTGTATCCGTAATTTTTGTTATTAGTAATAAGCCGAACGTGTGGAAACTTTTTTTTGATAAGCTCTGGCGATCCGTCAGAAGAATTATTGTCAACGACGATAATTTCAACGTGTGTATAGGTAATCTTTTGGAAAGAACGCAAACAACGGATGACATTTTTTTTTCCATTCCAATTAAGAATAATGATAGAAACCAACGGATTCTTCATCCTAAAGAAGTTTTTGCTTCCATGTGGCAGGGACATCATCGTTTTCTAATTCGAGTCCTTTATCAAGATATCGAAATGGCTGGGGTCCCATGATTTTAGCCCAGGCAACCAT
>OBEQ010258617.1_pt1 | contig 15327 bp, 18 predicted proteins | sample 1670901 | NCBI WGS metagenome assembly OBEQ01 (sample SAMEA104232315, study PRJEB22302) | groundwater metagenome | biome: forest; feature: aquifer; material: groundwater | place: USA | collected 2011-08-07 | depth 5.4 m | reverse complement strand
TTCGAGCCATTCGGTCTTGAGCTCATGGTCGAAAGACTTGTCGAGAACTCTAAGTTAAACTTCTCGACTCACTTCGTTCGCTCGAAGAATATTTCTCACAGGATCAATGAAACCCTGAATCAGCATCTTCTCCGCCTGATCTCTCGTTAATCCCCTACTCATCAAATAGAAAAGCATCTGTTCATCAACCTTACCAATCGTTGCCGCGTGTCCCGCCTTAACATCCGGTTCCAATATCTCAAGAGCCGGTGTATCATCACCCATTTTGGCACTGTCAAAAAGTAAAGCGTCAGACCTCAAATACGCATCCGAACCTTTTGCCCCTTTTTCGATCTTCACATTGCCCCGGAAGGCAAAAGTCGACTTATCTCGAAGAACGGATCGGACATTTACCACCGATTTAGTTCTCGGCGCCGCATGAGTAATATGCGCCTCAAGCGATTTCTGATCAGTACCTTTACCAATCACCAACCCGATTATCTCAACCGACGAACCTTCCCCCGCCAAAACCACATCTATTCGATCATCTATTGTTCGACCTTGTGGAGAACTTCCCATATTAACCGGTATTAATTTACTCTCATCTCTTCCTAAAACAATCTGTTTCATCCCACACTCCCTTCCATATTCAGTTGAATCAGTCTATTTAATTCCACCGCATATTCCAGCGGCAACTCTTTAACAATCGGCTCGATAAATCCGTTAACGATCAAAGATGTGGCTTCAATTTCAGATAACCCTCGGCTCATCAAATAAAACAATTTCTCCGCATCGATCCTTGAAACTGAAGCCTCATGCCCGATTCTTACATTATCTTCACCCACCTGCATCGTCGGGTAAGTATCGCTTCTTGATTGCTCGTCCAAAATCAAAGCGTCACAGCGCACGTTGCACTTCACCCTTTGGGCATTTTTTACGACCTTAACCAAACCGCGATATGAAGTTCTGCCGCCAAAAGCACTAACGGATTTGGAAATAATCTCACCGCTCGTGTCAGGCGCCAGAAACACCAGCTTGCCGCCGGCATCTTGCGTCTGTCCCTTTCCCGCCACGGCAAGTGACAAAATTTCTCCTCTCGCTCCTCGCCCGACCAAATAACAGCTGGGGTATTTCATAGTGATTTTGGAACCAATATTCCCGTCAACCCATTCCATTGTGCCTTCTTCTTCTACAAACGCCCGCTTAGTTACCAAATTGTAAACATTGGAAGACCAGTTCTGGATTGTAGTGTACCTGCACCTGCCACCTTTTTTAACAAAAATCTCAACAACGGCACTGTGTAATGAATCGGTCGTATAGCTTGGAGCAGTACAGCCTTCAACATAATGAACATACGCACCTTCATCGACAATAATTAATGTCCGCTCAAACTGGCCCATATTCGCGGCGTTAATCCTAAAGTAAGCTTGAAGCGGAATATCGACGCGGACCCCGGGCGGAACATAAATAAAAGATCCGCCGGACCAAACAGCGGAGTTTAAGGCCGCAAATTTATTGTCGGCAGCCGGAATTGAATGGCCAAAATATTGTTTAACCAGATCGCCGTAATCCCGCAGCCCAACATCCATACTCGTAAAAATCACGCCCTTGTCTTCCCATTGTTTTTTAAATGAATGATAAACTGATTCACTCTCATACTGGGCAGTTACACCCCCTAAAAATTTCTTTTCCGCCTCCGGAATTCCGATCGCGTTATACGTATCTCTGATTTCTTTAGGCAAGTCTTTCCAGGAAGTCATTTGCCTGTTTATCGGTTTGATGTAATAGTAAATATCGTCAAAGTCGATATCCGAAAGATCCGCTCCCCATTGCGGCATCTTTTTGGAAAAGAAAATCTCAAGCGCCTTCAATCTGTAACTCCGCATCCATTCCGGCTCATTCTTCATCGAACTAATCTGCTCAACAACAGACTTATCCAAACCCTTACGGGACTTAAAGACATAGTTTTCCGGCTTAGAAAAGCCGTATTTGTAGTCGTTTGGTACCGCAATTGCGCTGCTCATACTTTAATTCAAAGATTAAAAATCAAATATCAAAGTCACAGTTCAAAATTTACAACGTTTTGAAAATTTTTGACTTTATATTGTCATTTGGATTTTTGATATTTAAATTTTGATTTTTACCTTGGAATTTCTCGTACCCTGATTTTTCAATATCAGCTGCGAGTTTTTGTCTACCCGATTTAACAATCATTCCCTCCACCATCACATGCACAAAATCCGCCTTTAGGTATTTTAGAATCCGGGCATAGTGGGTAATTAGAAGAACTGAAGATTGAGGATTGAGAACTGTGAATTTTTTAATGGCCTGGGCAACTAATTTTAGTCCATCAACATCTAAGCCGCTGTCAATCTCATCCAGAATCACCAGCTTTGGTTTCAAAACCATCATTTGCAAAATCTCGTTCCTCTTTTTCTCTCCTCCGGAAAAGCCTTCATTAACAGCCCTCCTCAAAAAATCATCACCCAGCTTCAAAGAAGACGCATACTCAAGTAGTTCCTGGCGGAACTGGCTAACGTTTCTCGTGGCACGACTCGAAAGGCCCGTGACAGGACCCGCAGCAGACTGTTTGGCCTTACGCAAAAAATTAAACACGGAAACTCCCGGAATCTCTACCGGATGCTGAAAACCCAAAAAAATCCCCAGCTTCGCCCGCTTATCAGAGCCTAACTTTCTTAGCTCCTCTTTGTCAAATGTCAATTGTCCCATGTCAATTGTGTAGGATGGATGTCCGGCAATTACCTGCGCCAGAGTGCTCTTTCCGGAACCGTTCGGTCCCATCAATACATGAATTTCTCCACGGCCGACCTCAAAATCCACACCTTTTAAAATTTCCTTGCCACCAACAGAGGCTTTAAGGTTTTTAATGTTTAACATTTCTCGCAACAACTGCAACAGCAATCCTTACAGCACGAATCGTCTTTTGCCATTTACTCTCCTCCTTTCTTTCTTAATAGATCCTGAACCAAGTTCAGGATGACACAAATTACTAGACGCTAGACGCTATTTCCTAATAACTTACTCTTCACCGTTTTGTAATCTTCTTTTGGAATTTCATGTACGTTTCCCTGGAAACCCAACTTCCAATATTTGGCAGGCCATTTTTTGAGATATTTAAGTTTATCTTTAAAGTTTTCCGAAGGCACGTAGTCTTTCTCATCCAGCTTCACTTCAAACTTAACATCAAATCTCCACGGATGAGTCTCGCCCGGCTTCTCTTCTGTAAACAATTTTGACTTTTCGCTTCTAACTTTTGACTTAAACTCTGCTATTCCTCCAAATTTCCCAATCTTCGTTAGGTAAAACACAACTTTATCCCCAACTTCAACCCGCTTGGCAAAACTTTCCCGCTTGGCCTTCATCGCCGCGATATTCTTCGCCTTCATGATCTCAAAGTTTTTTGGGTGTGTAACAAGTAACCAGTAGTTCACTTTGTGCTATGCCCTCCAATTCTATTGCGGACCATAGTTACAACTTCTTCAGCTAAATGTCTCCTTAATTGTTGATCCATGCCTTCTCCGCGCGATTTAAATTGAGTTGGGCCAACATAATTAACACCAGATGGTAAAGGAAGACGTTTTACTTCAATGCTAACGCCTAAAAGCTGATCCTCTCCCCATTTTTTGCTCCCTATAACATAAACCTCTAATGAGTTTTTCGTTTTAAAATTAATGACAATTTGCCCGGCAAATGAAAATAGGCCAGTTGTTACCCTAAGTAAACCGTCAGGGAAAACCCTTTCAAGACTTTGATGATCATTGCTTAACCTTCCTTCACCTACAATAATTTCCCAAAGTTCCTCATATTGATCTCTTTTGTTCTCAACAGTTTCTTTTGGCTTCATAATAAATCGCTTCTTTCTCTAAACTGCTAAATCCGCAACCGTCTTTTGTCCGATTGCTGCCTCCAGCTGTTCTTTTACGTCTTTCCACATTGGGCCTGCCCCGCAGGTACATTCGTGGCCGTCTTCAAAACATTTGCCTTCAACCAGTTCCCCATCCAAAACTTTCAACACATCCAAAAGCTTTATCTCTTTGGCCTTTTTCGCCAACACATAGCCACCGGAAACTCCTTCTTTGGCGCTAATCATTCCGGCCGCTTTAAGATCTGCAGCAACTTGTGATAAAAATTTGGGGGAAATCTTGTTCTTTTTAGCAACAGAAGCCAAAGAAACTCTGCTCTTGGTGTGAGCCAGACTTGAAAGAAGAACTAATCCGTAATCTGCTTTTTGCGAAAGTCGAAACATATCTAACTACTATCTAATTAGTGGTAGTTTATCTGAAAAGACAACAAAAAGTCAATGAAGATCTAAGCAGACCGCATTTCTAGCCAGCGCTCTGCTTCAAGTGCAGCCATGCAGCCATATCCTGCCGCAGTAACAGCCTGCTGGTAATGATAATCGTGAACATCTCCGGCCACAAAAACCCCTTCAACAGAAGTCATCATTTTGAAATTTGAAATTTGAAATTTGAAATTTGAAATTCTCTTAACATAACCCTTCTCGTCAAGATCAACCTGACCCTTAAAAATACCAGTCACCGGCGAATGCCCTATTGCCACAAACATACCATCAATCTCCATATCTGTCTCCTTACCGGTCTTCACATCTTTGAGTTTTACTCCGGTAACTTTACTATCACCCAAAACATCTACAACCATTTTATTTAATACAAAAGAGATCTTCTTATTCGCGCGGGCACGGTCAAGCATAATCTTGGAAGCTCGAAACTCACCCCTTCTGTGCACAATCGTCACTGCAGACGCGAACTTTGTCAAAGTCAGCGCCTCCTCCATCGCGCTGTCTCCACCGCCAACAACAATTACCTTTTTTTCGCGAAAGAAAAAAGCATCGCAAGGCGCGCAGGAAGATATTCCCCTGCCAATTAACCTCTGCTCATTGCTCAAGCCAAGCCAATTAGTCTCGGCACCGGTCGCGATAATTACTGATTTAGCTTGATACTCTTTATCACCCGCGGTTACCTTAAATGGATTGCTGCCAAAATCAACTTTCGTAACATCAATGTCTAAAATTTCGGTCCCGAATTTTTCCGCCTGATCACGGAATTTCTTCATCAAATCCGGTCCTAAAACCCCTTCCGGAAAACCGGGATAATTTTCGACCTCTGTTGTTAGCATTAACTGCCCTCCCCACTTCACACTACCCAAAACCAAGGGCGATAAATTTGCCCGCGATGTATAAAGCGCGGCAGTCAAAGCCGCCGGTCCCGAACCAATGATTATTACGTCTCTTATATCCATAAGTCGTCTCATTATAACTCAAATTTGAAATTTACAATTTTAAAAGTTTAAAAATTTCTTTTTTAATTTATTAAAAAATATGTTCTCATATTAGAAATTGGAAATTAGAAATTAGAAATTTTTGGTAAAATTTTCAATAACTATAAGACGAAAATTTTACGGTGTGTTTAAATTTTACTCAAATATTAGCCTTATCCGGGTAAAAATAAATCACTATTGACAGCATTTACAGCCGCCATCTTAGAATGTGCACTGTCAAAGAAATTAATGAAAACTTTAGCAAAAAGCGCGGCAGGAGCATTAGCCATTTCACTGCTTGCGACAGGAACCATCCTTGCCCAAGCATACAAGACTCCTGCTCCGGTTTCTTCCCCGTCTACAAACCCGGCACAAGTTATTAAAATCGTTACCCCATCAGAAGGACAAACTATATATGGAGATAAAATTCCCGTTCTTTTATCTTTAGATAATGCCGGTGGACTAAACCATGTACTCCTCTGGTTAGACGACCAATCTCCTACCAAAGATTCAGCCCAAAAAATAACAGGCGACAACACTATTTATAATGATGTTGCTTACGGAAATCACAAACTGGTCGCGGAACTGGTCAACAACGACAATAGTTCTCTAAATCCACCCGCAACTTTTACGGTAAATTTCAAAACCTCACCGATTGCCAGCCCCACTCCGGTTGTTTCCTCAGGCTTTGACAAAAACACTGCTCTTGTCATTTTAGTAATCGTGGCGCTGGTCATTATCTCGGCATGGTGGTTTACCAAAGACGAAGACATGCCAACACCAATGCCGTCAACACCAGGATCGAAAAAAACAACGAAAAAGCGATCTAAAAGTCGCAAGTAACTTAACAAACGAATATTTTAAAACAGAAGCCCATCGCGTTTGACGTGGGCTTTTGTTTTGGATAGAATAAATAACATGAAAGCAATCAACATGATTAAGATTTATCAAGAATATAAAGGTAAATGGGTAGCCCTTAAAAGCCCAACAGATACAACTGTGGTTGCTTCCGGGGAAACTCTCCATGAGGCACTTGAAAAGGCTAAAAAAAGGGGGGTCAAAATGCCTATGATGGTTGACGTACCCAGAGAAACGCTTCCAATTGTCGGGTCCCAAGACTAGTCGTGATAGTCTTCCCATACCGGCAGGTTACTCCGCAAATCGCCAGACCGGTAATTCCACTAGTACTAAAAAATAAAAGCAAATTTGCCCTCTACTCAGGGCTTATCGATTCCGGCGCAGATTATTGCATTTTTAATATTCAGATTGCACATGAATTAAACGTCCAGTTAAGCTCTAAAAAGCACAAGCTTAAAAGCATCGCCAGAGAAAAGGTTATTGGTTATTTGGGAAAAGTTGAAATAAGTATTAACGGTACAAGCTACAATCTGACTGCAATTTTCGCAACAATGGAAGAGTTCGGCCATGGAATTCTTGGCCAAAAAGGTTTCTTCGACCATTTCGACGTTAAACTTAGTTATCAAAAGCAAACAATCGAACTCACAAAATTAAAGCAAGTCAATTAGGTTTGACGTGGGCTTTTGTTTTGTTTGAAAAGAACTATTTAAACCAGTAAAGATATCTGTATGATCTGAATGATAAGGCAAGTGCATATTCGTCATCATTAAATATCCTAAAGCGTTCACCAGTAGCCAATTTTTCTACATAGGTAACATAATTACCTGCCTCAAGGCTAGTGTATAAAATCCAATCTCCGTTAAATGCCAAGTAAGAACCCTCTGAACTTATTGCATTGCCATTATTAACCATGAAATGTTGTTCTTTGCCGTCTAAAATATTCACTTTTTTTAGTACACTTTTCCGTTCATTTGGATCGAGATAAACAAATGAATCTAAACCATCATAGATACTCAAGATATCTAAAAAGCCTACGATATTAGATGAATACTTCTTGGCATACTCTTTCGCGTCCTGGTTACTAAGATTGACAAGAACCAATTTATCAAGATAATCGGATTGCGAAACATTAGTCATATTTAACGTGTTCGATGCGTAGAATAAATGTGAGCTATCTGAAGAAAACTGCAAATTTTTAATTTCACAGTCATTTGTACCATCACATTGCGGACCTCTACCTATATCATAGAACTGTTGAGAATTAAGATCGTAAATTTTGAGTTGCCTAGTATAATTGTAATTGAATGTATGCACGTCCACTTCGAAGGCGATAAGCTGATTATTGGGGGAATAAATGGCTTTGCTTACGATACCATTTAAAGGAACTTTGTTTAACTTTTCAATCTTTAAATTATTTACATCAAGTCTGTTTAAGTCCGATAAATTTGCCCCCGATGAACTAGAGAGCAATAAATAATGACTATCGGGAGACCAAGCATACTGACCTAAAGGAAAACCGTTTTCAGGATTTATTTTTGTCGATTTCGAAGTGACCGTATTTACTATCCAAGCCTCGTTTGTGAGAGTAAAACAGAAAATATAGTTCTGGTCCCATGAAATCATCGCTTGCTCACATTGTGTTGGAACTGGAAAACCTTTTTTGTTCCCCGCTGAGTCAATCGACTCAATTGAGCCTTCTATCTTTAGATAGGAATTTGCGTAGTAGTAGATTTTACCTAAAGGAAGGCTAGTCGTTTTAACTGCAGGATTAGTAGCCCGCTCAACTTTTTGGAAAGTTTTTGGCGCAAATGAAGAAATTCCGATTACCACAATAAAAAATAAAAGTTCTAAAGAAAGAAATATTTTAGCTTTTTTAGAATGGGACAAGTTCGATAACCCATGAATAAACCTTGATGTTGCAATAAGGGAAGCTAAATATATTAGAAACATTAAAACGGACCAAATCGGACCACTCAAAAATGTTTGAAAAACCCCAGAAAAACTGATTGATCCGACTATATTTAAAAAGGGATTTGTTACACCATTTAATACTGAAGCAATAATTCCAATTGCTAGTGGCAGAATTGAGACGATTATTGGAAGAAGAGGAAGTTTCCAATGGTTGTATCTGATAGAAAATAAGAAAACACCGGGAGTTGCGAATGTTACCAGATAAGAAGTAATAATCATGATAATTACAACTGACTGGATTGAACTACACGACACATCACCACAGATTAAAAGTCCAACGATTGCAAGATTTCTAACACTTATGGCTCCAAAAATAATTGCAGAAACAATGGTAAAAGCTAATAACATGATGGTTCTTGATAGAAAATTGCTACGACTTTTGGTTTGGCCTGAGTTATTAATTGAAATCTTTGTATTTATTCTAGTTTCCAAACGAAGAAACGCATTATCAATGTCTTCCTCTTTCCAACCAGCTGCCAGTAACTGTTTCTTTATCTCATCTTTTATAATACCTTTTGCTAAATTTTCTTTGATGTAGCTGTCTAATTGTTTATCCACACTTCCAGCATAACAATAGTTTGGAGATTAAACAAAATCGAGACCAATTTTGGCTCCCCGAATAGGACTCGACTGCGGGTTTATAATCAGATATATCTGACATCTCCATTATCCGACACACTGATTAAGCCGATGCTCTGAAGTTTCGGATAGTTTACAATTACTCTCATGCGCTTCCTCCGCTTTCTAATTATCGCCGCTCTAATCGGTATCGCTCTGTGGCGCCTGCTACCGTATATTTCCGATTTTTCCCAATTAGCCAGACTGAAAGATAATATTGCTCCCATCTGGATCTTCGCCGCGTTAATTTCTCAAATCGGCCAATACATCGGTGACGGCTGGCTTTCTCAAGTCCTCCTCAAAATTATAGGCATTAAAGTCCGTTTTAAAAATACGTTCAAAATCGCCTCGGTTGCCGTGTTTGCAGCTCATCTTCTGCCAATGGGAGAAGCCGGAGCTTTTGCCACAACAATCTACTTCTACCGTAAACTCGGAGTCTCAAAACAAGGCATGATATTCCTCGCCGCGGGCTGGTCGGTCGCGACCAACCTTGTTTTATTTCTAATATTCCTTTTGTCTTTGACACTTACCCCTCAACACCCCAACCTCCCCTTTAAACCCTCAACCGTCAGTTTATATATGATCGTCTTTCTTACCACCATATCGTTATTTTTATTCCTTACAAGAAAAACTCTATTCCCAAAGATTAGAAAATTGATAGAAAAAAATAGCTGGGGCAAAGAGGTTTTTGAATTTATAAATAACTATGATTATTCGAAGAAAGGCTTTGCCTATTACAAAGAAGCCTTAATCTCTCACAAGGCTTTGGCCTTGCAAGCCTGTCTAGCCGCCGTTATTTATTACGTCACCAACGTTGCCACGCTTTCATTTTCCTTTTTAACTTTCGGGAGTCTTCCGCCAATTGCCCTTGTCGCTCTTGCCTACACACTTTCTCTTGTTGCCGGTTGGATAACACTTGCCCCTGCCGGCATTGGCGCGACCGAAGCCACCCTTGTCTTAATATTCCTGCAATACAATGTGGATCCTGCCCAAACGCTTGCAGCAGTCCTAGTATTTAGGCTAATCACCTTCTGGATTCCAATCCCCGCAGGCTTTTTGTCCTACATGTCCTTGAAAAAAGAAGTAGCCGAAAAAATGGTAAAAACACCCTGAAAGATGCTAAAATACGGCAATGAAAAGGCCTTTCATTTCTGTTGTCATTCCCGCTTACAACGAAGAACAATACCTTTCAAAAACCCTGGAAAGTTTAAAAAAGCAGGACTATACCGGTAATTTTGAGGTGATTGTTGTTGATAACAACAGCAGGGACCATACAGCTCAAATCGGCAAGAATTACGGCGCTAAAGTTATCAGGGAACTGCAAAAAGGCGTCCAGTTCGCAAGGCAAACGGGGTTTGCAGCAGCCCGCGGCCAAATTATCGCCTCAACAGACGCGGACACTATCGTTCCTACCAACTGGCTCACAACATTAGCTGGAGAGTTTGCCAAAAATCCGGACGCTGTTTGCGTAAGCGGCATGTTTACCTTTTATGACGGCAGTACACTTACAAGAATTTTGACCTGGCTTTTTAATTACCCAAGTTTTGTTATTTTTGGCTGGCATTCAGCAGCCAACATGGCCGTTTGGAAAGTTGCTTTTATTAAATCGGGCGGTTTTGACTCTAAAGCTTACCTTTCGGAAGACAGTGAACTGGCAAAAAAACTAAAAAAATATGGCAAAGTTTATATCCTTCCTCGCTTCAAAGTCCAAACCAGTGCCCGTCGTTTCAACCAACTGGGCCTTTTGGGCGGTCTTTATAATTACACCGCCAATTACATAAAATTCAAAACAAAATATAAAAAACGCGGTTTGAATTTTAAACCGGGTTCAGAAGTAATAAGTCTTGGTTTTTGGCCTAAGCTCGCCATTCACACTGTTGTCATAATCACCATAACATCTGCTTTTCTCGGAGGCATTTTCGAAATCAAACCTGTCAGAGCTCAAGTCGCCAGAAAACAACGGGAATTTAGTCACCACGTCCCTCATGTCTATATTCCAAAGATAGAAATGCCCGCTGCGCATGGCCATTCAAAGTAAAAATGTAACCCTAACATTCGACGACGGCCCAAATCCTCCTTACACGAACCAGATTCTGGATATTTTAAAAAAAGAAAACATCAAAGCCATATTTTTTGTTTGCGGTGCCAACATTAAAAGACATCCGGAAATTATCAAACGCCAAGCCAAAGAAGACCATATTGTCGCCAACCATAGCTATAACCACAGCTATATCCCAACAATCCTTGGACTAACATTCGGTGAAATTATTACAACCCAGAAATTAATAGACAATCTCATCAGCCAAAAAGCAAAATTTTACAAAGGGCCATGGTGCAACGTGCCGATATGGATTAAAAACAAGCTTGAGAAAGTAAGCTTCACCATAGTCCCCTGTGGTGCAATGGGCAATGATTGGGAAGATAACATCACTTCCGATGAAATTACGCACCTTGTTACATCAAGAGTTGCAGATGGAGGCATCATCACCCTTCACGACGGCCACAATACCGAAGAGGGCGCCGACAGATCAAAAACCGTCATCGCCCTACCGCGAATCATTAAATCTTTAAAAGAAAAAGGCTACCAGTTTATCCTGCCCCAAAATTAACATGGGCTATTTTGCAAGCGGGAATGGAACTACCTTATATGTTTGCGCGTCTTTGTACATTTACTCATACGTGGAATTCTTCTGCGCAATCTATCAAATACCGGTAAATTAAAAATAATCCTCTCGCTCATTTGAAGATTATACGTGTCTATCCGCGACGTGTGAAGCACCCCAAGAGGAAGGTTTTGTAGCAACGCGGAAGCCGTTGGCACGAATCATCCCCACAATTTCCGAGATTAATTCTCGTGTCGGCCCATTTGGCCCAACATCCACATGGATTTCCAAATTCAAATCCAGTAAACCAAGCGCCGCAAAGTCACCAACCAGTTTTTGTGCCAGGATTAAAGACGTATTTGCTTCCAAAAGGATCCTTTGTTTTAGTGAGTACAGATGCTCTTTTGTCTGCCTCCCCCAAAAATAGATTCCGCCGCTTTTGTTTTTGTGAACGATTAATGCCGATACAAAATCCGCGTGCCCGTTATTCCTCGCCTCTGAATCAGTACCGATTATAAGTTCATACTGTCCTGACACATCCTGCCCGATATAAGCAACCATTTGGCTCAAAGTTTCCTGCCAGTCAAGCTCACCGTAAGTAGGACTATTGAATCTTTCAGGCAATATTGTCTCCGCCATAAGAGTAAATTGTACTCCACAGGAATTCGCAATATCAAATAACTAAGGGAACCTGGGTTTCCTTTCGAAATGACCAAAAAAAGACCCCATACGTATAGGGTCTTTTTAGCACTGGCCAGTACTTAACTGAAAGGGCTTTAGATCCTAAAATACTAGGGTCTAATTCCATAGTTGCAAAGTTTTCACAGCCTGTCAAGGAGGAAAAGATTACTTAATTAACTGATTTGCCGATATAAATTCCGCGACCTTAATCCCCATAAACTCATTACCATTAGCATTAAAATGCTTATCCTTTGGAAAATGGAGCAACCCCTTGGTATTGAACCACTCAATCGCGTCCAGCCGCGGATCATAAAGTATGATTCCCAAATCTTGCGCTATCCCAAATAAAACAGTATTAATTTGGTAATTGGCGGCTGTTTCATCGTTCAAATCATATTTTTGAGAAATCACCTGCCAATCGCTTGAGTCAACTTGAGCTGATGGAATATTAACAGTTACAAGAAACTTTGCGCCATGATCATCTGCTTGCCTCTTCATGTCAGCAAGCATTGCGCCAATCACCTGCCATGTTTTTAATACCTCCGCCGGCGGGTTTTTCCTGGAAGCTTCAACTTCAAACGGCCCTTGAACCAGCTGGGCATCCGAAAGAAAAAATCTGTCGTCTTTGGGAAATCCCAAAATCTTCGTCCGTACCTTGTCAACAACTCTTTTGGCAGTTTGATTACCGGAAGCCGCTTTTACCACCAAATTATACAAATAAGTCTCCCTCAAAGATTTGCCAAAGAAATTCCCTCCCGCCCTCTCACTCGCGCTAATCACTTCCAGTTTTCCGCTTCTCAACTCTACTAATCTATTCTTATTCGAAGAAAAGAACTCCACGTTATCACGGAGGTCTTTAAGTCTAACAAGATTGTTCTTAAAAGTATCACCAACGTCATTTGGCGAAAACGCCAAAATTACCATATCCGGCGAAAACTGCCAAACCTTCTTCGTAAGAGTCAGCCATTCCTGATCAATTCCGTAGCCGGAAACTCCAAAGCTGTACGTCTCCGTTGGCCTTCCCAAAGATTGCGACAAATCTCGGGCCATTACCTTCTCCCAAGTCTGCTCAAGCGGCACCTGCAAAGCCTCCTCTTGAGAATCACCTAAAACAGCTATCCTGTATACCCCAGGCTTTTTATCACGGCTAAACTCATCATCACGGAATCCATAAGAATTGTAATGGATTTCGTTTTTGAACTCGCCCCCTATTGAACCATTAGTAAAAACGGCGTTGGGCTTGTTCTCATAAAGAAAGTTGTCGGAAGATTTTAATTTCGCGAGGTTTTCCGGTTCAGGCGTAAACAAGCGTAAAATTATTTCAAAAACTATAACCGAAGCCAGCACAGCCCCCAAAACTGCTCCAGCCGGGAACCAAAAACCCTTGTTCATATTGATAGAAAATTTTAGTAATTGTAACACACCAAACTGAAATGCTAGAATCCCAAAACAAAGACAGAAGTATGTCTATACAACCAAACGCTGTTTCTAAAAAAAAGTTGAAGGAAATCTGGTCACAAGTCCCGGCCGACTATTACGATACCGGAATTGAAAAAAATTTCCTGCAGAAAGCCTGGCATAATCGCAAGCTCGCACAAGTCATAGACTTAATCCTAAAAACCTACAAAGCTAGTGACCGAATTAACCTGCTTGATGTTGGCTGCGCCAGCGGCGTCTTAACGCACGAGGTCTCCAAATCTTTGCCAAAAAGCAAAGTTACCGGCCTGGACAGTTATAAAAGTGCCGTAGACTTCGCCCGCCAAAAATATCCCAATTTAAAATTCGTCGTTGGCGACGCCCACAAACTGCCTTTCAAAAATAAAAGCTTCGATTTAATAATTTGTACTGAAACGCTGGAACACGTAACAGACCCTAGACTTTCCCTTCTTGAAATGAAAAGGGTCCTAAAAAAGAATGGTGAAGCCATAATCTCCATGGATTCCGGCAGTCTTCTTTTTAGGATAATCTGGCACTACTGGACAAAAACCAAAGGAAAAGTCTGGGAAAATGCCCATCTTCACGAATTTAACGCAAAACTTTTAGAAGAATTAATCAAGGAATCAGGATTCAGAATCAAAAAGAAGATTAAATCTCACGCGGGCATGTCGGTTACTTTTCTGACAGTACCTAAATAACCTGCTTCAAAACTTCTTTTACTTTCCCAACTATTGCCGCCGCATCGATCCCCTCATACGCCAAAAGTTCATTGCCTTTGCCTGACATTGGCATCTTAGAAACTGCCATTTTGTAAACAGAGACAGAAGGATCAGCTGCAAAAACATTTAAAACCGCATCTCCCAACCCGCCAACCGAATAATGATCCTCTACCGTTATAACAATTGATCCTGCCTCACTTGCCGCTTTAATCAAAGTCTTGGAATCAATTGGTTTAATCGAATATGCATCGATAACGCAAACGTTAATTCCCTTACCGCAAAGCTCATCCGCAGCGCCAATTGCTTCTATTAAGGTAACTCCGCAAGCAACAATCGTTAATCGGTCCGATTTTGAAGACCTGACAACCTTACTACCGCCGACTTTAAAACTCTCACTGTTTTTGTAGATAACAGGCGTTACTGGTCTATTTGTTCTAATGTAAAAAATTCCCTCATTATTTGCCGCAATTTGAACAAGTTTAGCGCAGGCAATAGCATCACCCGGACAAAATACAACACTGCCAAAAACAGCCCCAAACATCGCAAAATCCTCAAGGCCCATTTGCGAAGGTCCATCCTCTCCGATTGAAACTCCGGCATGCGACCCCACAAACTTCACGTTGCCGCGGGAAATCGCGCTCATCCTTATTTGGTCAAACGCCCGGGTAAAAAATGCCGCAAACGTCGACACAAAAGGTACTCTGCCTCTTTTGGACATCCCAAGTGCCGCGCCAACCATATTCTGTTCTGCAATAAACATTTCAAAATACCGATTTGGCAGCTGTTCCTTAAAAATTTCAGCAAATGTGGAATTTTTAACCTCCGCGTCCAGACAAACTATCCGCTCATCGACTTTGGCCAATTGCGCCAGCGCTTTCCCGTAAGCCTTTCTAGTCGCGATCTCCTCCCCTATTCTGTAGTCCGTAGTCAGTAGTCCGTAGTCTGTAGTCTTTTTCCTATTTGAAATTTGAAATTTGAAATTGGAAATTGGTTTATTTATCTTACCTCTCAACTTCCTGTCGACAGATCCCAGCTCCTCTACTGCTTTCTCAAAATCATCCTGCACAAGTGCTTTACCGTGCCAACCTTCTTTATTCTCCAGAAAACTAACGCCCTTACCTTTAACAGTTTTTGCGATAATCATCTGAGGCCTTTTACTTTTG
>OBEQ011711105.1_pt1 | contig 15328 bp, 18 predicted proteins | sample 1670901 | NCBI WGS metagenome assembly OBEQ01 (sample SAMEA104232315, study PRJEB22302) | groundwater metagenome | biome: forest; feature: aquifer; material: groundwater | place: USA | collected 2011-08-07 | depth 5.4 m | reverse complement strand
ACAAAGCAAACAGTGAAGAAAAATATTCCGGCTTTAAACGTGCTAAGCAGGGATGTCCGGCAAAGCCGGAGCCTCTTGTCCTTTAGGCCATCTACTAAATGTCTTAAAGGATAACTTTATAGTAGTACTAAGAAAGGGTTTTGTCAAGTCAAAATCCTAAAATCTGGCTGAATAAGCTCACAAAAAATCCTAAAAATGCCTGAAGCAGGGAAGTTCCCCCCACCGGAACTAACATTAAAGCAAGCAGTATTAAAAATCCATAAGGCTCAAGTTTTTGATACTGCTTAGCTAAATTGTATGGAAGCTGAGAAAGGAGTATTTTTGATCCGTCAAGAGGAGGAATTGGAAACAGATTAAAAACTCCCAAAATTAAATTAATAAATACAGCATATTTTAAAATAGCACCTAAAAGAGCCGGAAAATTTTGCGGCATGCTACTTAAAAAATGATAAAGCAAAGCAGCTAAGACAGCTAAACCAAAGTTAGCAAGGATTCCGGCAGCAGATACTGCAAATTCTCCACGTTTTATATTTTTAAAATTTAGCGGATTAACAGGCACAGGTTTTGCCCAGCCAAATAAAATAGGTGAGCCTGATAAAATCAAGAGAGCCGGAAGCAGGATTGTGCCAAATAAGTCTATATGGGGAATAGGATTTAAAGTTAATCTGCCTGCCCTTTGGGCTGTAGTATCTCCAAACTTTAGTGCAACCAATCCATGCATCACTTCATGGAGAATTACTGAGAAGAGCAACACTATGATAGATAGTGCAAAAAACGAGGCCATATAATTTCATATTCTAAACGATTACTGTTGTAAAGGGAAGAAGGGTTGTAAATTGTATCCTATAATGTTATAATATTGATCTTAAAATGTTAGAAAATAAAGATCGAAAACCGTATATCAGTGTTACAGGAATTACTAATAGAGCTGAGGCTAATGCTATAGCTTTGGCTTTTCAAAGTAATCTACATCCGGATTCCTCTCATCAGGGGGCTTTAGGCTATAGATTAAGTTCACAAACTCTAGATACTCTACCGGAGTCTTCTTTATATGCTGATTTCAGAGAACCTCAAACACTATTTCCGGATTCAACCTCAATTTTAAATGTGATTCATTACAATACAAGGAATCAATCAACACTAGCTGAACAAGTTGTTCAAATTTTTAAAAAAGGTGGAATTTATTCTGATAATCTTTGCCGAGCAATTCAGTTAAACATCAAATGGCCTCAGGTTAATCAATTAGATGAAATAAAATCTGCTTTACCGGATTTACAAATAGTTCTTTCTATTACTCCAACTATTTTAAAGCGGGAAACAAGAGAGCAAATTTCAGATAATGTAGGAAAACGCGCTGGTTTTGTAGATTTTATAATCATTGACCCTTCAGGTAATAAAGGAATTACTTTTACGCCTGGATGGTTAGCTCCTTATTTCCGTCTTTTGAAAAATGATTTTCCTGATAAACAGATTATTTTGGCTGGAGGTTTTAATGATAAGGAAGTTGCTTTAAGGCTTGCAGAATTGGATCTTGCCTTAAAAACTAAAGATTTTGGAATAGATGCAGAGTCAGGATTAAAAGATGGGCATGGAAGATTATCTATTGCAAAAGCAACTGCTTATATTGAAAAAGCATCCAGCTTTTTCAATCCTACCACCTGGTCTTCTCTTTAGACTGCTCCTGAGCCCGTTTAATTGTATTAAACCGTTGAGTCATGGAAGCATATCTACCTTTTGGATCCATGGAAGTTAATCCTAATGTAGAATCAGACATTTCCGGGTTATAAAAATTATTTCCATCAGCATGGGATTTTTTAGGATCGATTAATCTTCTTAAACTTAGCTCTACCAGGTGAGTTTTTATTTCAGATGCACCACCTTTTAACAAACCACCAGAAACCATTTTAAGAGTTAGTCCTGCTTCAGAATTATCATCAATAAGTAAAATGACCTTATCTGCAAAAGTATTTTTGTAATATTTCCCTATAAAATTATTCACTTCCTGTTTACTTACTGTTGGACCTTTAAGTCCATGAAAAGATATGGGGATAAAAACAAGTTGAGGAGATTTATCTTGGTTTAGTTCGTATATTAGCTGTGTTACTATTGCCACTTCAGTCCCACCACTTGGAATACCAACTATCATATCAATATCCGGATGCTTTTTTGCTGCTTCCTGAGCTCCTAAAGCAATAGTGATGGGATTGTTTACCTCAATTTCGGTAAATCTTGGTTTGGCAAATTCATGTCTGGAAATTTTTGGGTCCGGCTCTTCTGCTAACTGTTTATTCATGGAAGATTTTATATAATCAACCATTGGTGCAATAGTATTTCGTAGGCTCTTTAAGTTGAGCTCTGGATCATAACTTACCCCGAATAAAGTTTGATAAAACATTCTGACAGAGGTTTTCATAAGCTGGAGAGCCTGCTGTTTATACTCCTGATATTTATAAAATTCTTCCCTTTCCTCCGGAAATTGCAGGAGCCTTTCATTGTAAGTTAAAGTATGAAACAGGGTTAAGGAATGATGTTTCATTAAATCTAGCGCTCCCAAATATAATAGATAGTCTCTGGAGTTTGCCATTTCTGGCCTTTTATCTGACCAATTGGCTACAAAATCTAAAACGTTAATGAAATCATTCTGAATAAGTGTAAGTTTATCTTCAAAATCCAGCGGTTCTCTGTCTAAATAATAAGTTTCTCCCCTGAGTTCTACAACTCCATTGTTAGAGTGCATAAATCCTATTTTGTGATTATTATCATAAAATTTGGCAAAAGGGGAAGCTTCTAAATTATACTCTGAAGGAAGAAGCAATACACCGGAAATAGGATCAAATAAAGTAGAAAATTCCCGTAGGCCTAGCTTAAAATTTCCGTCTTTAGGCGTTTTTCCTTCTCTAATTCTCTTTATAGCTTCTGGAGATAATTTACTTCTTTGTTTAGCTTCTTGCTCTTGTCTTTTATTATCTCTTGCAAGTTCTTGGGTATATTTATCCGGATTTTGTTGCCAAAGTTGATTTCTTAATTCTAGCGGTTTTGCATTTTCAGTTATCTGAGTAGCCTTTAATACTCTGCTTACTTCAGGTGGAGAATTTAAATCCAGGATATCTATCACAGAAAAATACTTTGATTTTGACTTAAGAGTTTTGATTGAATCATATAAAGCTATTGCTCTGTCTAAGGGTAGAGCTGAGAGCTTATTTATAGCTCGGGAACTTGCCAAATCATTATTAACTGCAAATGGAAGTTCCATATAAATAAAGTATAACAAACTAGGCTAGGCATTGCTTAAGCTGGATATTTTATGGTATAGTTTAGCATATATGTTAGCTTGTTTAAGATGTGGAAAAGGAAAAGTTGTCTCAGCCTATTCCAGGCACAAGAAAGGTTCATCCGGAGCAGGAGGAACCTGGGCTTTGCGTGCTCCAATTCATCAAAGATTTCAAAAGCCTAATCTTCATGTTTTCAAAGGTGAAAAATACTGCACAAAATGTTTAAGAATAGTTAAAACAAAATTTATTCAGCCTGAAACAACCACCCCTCAACCAACTGCAGTATAATTTAATCCCATAGTTTGAAGTTCAGTTTAATTTGTGTTACTATCTACTTATATGTTGGAAAGAAATTCAGGTTTACAAAAACAGCCAGACGCGGTTGAGCATCCTCTATTAAACCGTTTCCAGCGCCGTCATTCTAAAGATCCTCAGGCTCTAAAAAGATCAATGTTTATAGGGGAATATACGAAAATGGATAATTTAATGGCAGAAACAACTGACAGCTGGAATCAGTCAAATGAGCACAATGATTATGACCTTACCAGGATTGCTTATCAGGCTGAACCTTTTATCTCAAAGTGGTTAGAAGTTAGAAGACAAGTACCATTCTTTTTAGAAAAAGCTCAAATGGCAAATTTGGAGGGAGATTTTGTTGCTCCGGAAGGATTAAATAGGTTTGATTTACAGGATTATTACTCCAGAAAAATAGGAGGAGTTAAGTTTTTTGGTACATCTTTGGTAGAAGGAACTTCTCTTTTTGATATAGAACAAATGCAACTTGTCTTATCTGAACCTGGTGAGCATACTCTTTTGCCAGAAGATATCAAAAGAATTAATGGGATGTTTCACTACAGCCTTTTTTCTAAAGACAAGCAAGTTAGCTCAGTTATCCGTCAGTCAATGATTGATCTGGTGACACAAGGATTAGCTCAACCAGAGGCTAAAATGGTTATCCCTGCAACTTTGAGACCTTTTCATGAACGCATTCTGGCTTACTTTGATTATTATAAAGATTTAATTACAAATCCTGATTTAGGATTTTGGGATGAACGTCATCTGATCGAGGAGCTGGCTTGGGGTAAGCCTTGGTTACCTCAGGGAATAGCTCTTTTTATGCCGGCAAGGCTTGGTATTACCCCAGCATCTGCTATTAAGTTTTATCAAACTAGAGCAGATCTTTCCTGGGCTTCTATAGTTTGGAAAAAGAGACTTTTGACTACTATGGAGAAAGCTGCAGAAAACGCCTTCCGAAAAAATGGTTTACCAAAGGAATTGGAGCCTTTCCAATTTTATAATCCCCAGATGGATGAACAGGCTTCAAAACTACTCTTGGATTGGTATAGTGCTGATTTGGATGATAAAGAGGCTCAGGATATTTACACAAAACAGGAAGAGTTAACTGCTAGATTAACAGGTTTATACCTTAAAGCTTTGCAGCAGGATATCCAAAACTCCCCCAGAAAACTTTTAGAATTTACTTTAAGAGAAGGATATGTGGTTAAAAAAGTGAGCCTTAGTTCTCAATACAAACAAACTCTTACCTTTGTTCTGCATTTTGCTGACGGGCAAACTCATCTGACTTTGGAAATAGATAAGGATCAAAAAGTATTTGGTTTGCCTGCCAAATTAATTAAAGACCAGCCCCATTTTATAGAATTAATCCTGAATGATATTTTGGCTCCTGTTCTAGAAACAGTCAAAAAAATCCATCCTGAAGTAGAACCTATTAGTTTAGCTGAATATAGACAGAAAAAGGAAGAAGCTAGAGTAATTGAGGCAGAAAAACCTCAAGTTCCCAATGTAGCCTTACCTCTTCCGGAGAGAGAAAAGTTTAAACCTGTCCGTCCGAGGGTACTCAGTCCCATTGCAAGAATATTAGAAGGTCCAACACCCGCAAATGTTATTCCAATAGAACCGCCTAAATTTGTGGTTTTCTATTCCAGAAATTTAGTAAAGCAAATGTTAGGTAGAAATGCTTCAGAGAGAAATGTTGATCAGGCAGTAAGAGTAATTGAAGAGTTTCAGCATGCTAGAGGAGACTATAAAAAATTTAAGCAGGATAGAGTTGAAGGAGAAGATATATGGGAACTTAAAATACCACATATCAGAGTATTACTTAATCATATTGATGGAGGGTTCTTTAAAGTGAGAGAGGTGGGTTATAGGAGGGAAATTTTTAATACCCGGAGAAGGGAAAATTAGGATAGCCGTTTAGGAAATCTTTTTTGGAAACTGCCTTTTTTCCTTCCATTTGTACTAATCCACCTGGGAGAAATTTAATAATCTTGAGATCCTTCGGTCGCTGCGCTCCCTCAGGATGACGGGAGGGGGACCATTTGATCCAAACCCCAGGCCAGGGGAAGTATGCCCTGATCATTTTATCCAAAACCTCAGGAGAAGGGGGGTTATTAATATCAAAATAGCCACTCTCTCTGGTTAAATGCTCACAATAGGTAGCTTCTTTGTGGTTTTGTTCTACAGGAGTAATCTCTCCGGCAGTAAAATCTTCGATAATTTTGGGTAAAACCTTGGCAGATAGCTGGAATAATCTTTTACTCAATGTATCAAAATTATCTATATCAGAAAGCTCCAAAGTATCTTGATAAATAATGGGTCCGTGATCTACCTCTTCATCTATTTTTATTATAGTAATACCAGTTTGCTTATCTCGATTTAATATGGCCTGCTGGATAGGTGAGGGGCCTCTGTATTTTGGTAAAAGGGATGGATGAACGTTTATACAGCCAAATTTAGGTAAATTTAGCTCTTCTTTGGATAAAATTTTGCCGTATGCTGCCACAACTGCCAAATCAGCCTCAGTTAAAGAATCAACTAAAGTAAAATGTTTGGATAACTGCTCTTTAATTGGCTGAACAAAATCCGGCGTGCCTAAAAAAACTATTTTCATATTTTTATTTCTTCAAAAGTATCTGTGCCTGTCTTATCTTTTCCGGTATATTTATAAAACCTTCCTCCTTGTTTTAAAACTTTATCCGGAAATAAAATGCCGTTCAAATGATCTATCTCATGCTGAAAAACCCAGGCCAAAAGTCCTTTTAAAGGTCTGTTAACAGTTTTTCCATATTCATCAGTGTAGCTGACTTTAATATTTGTGTGTCTTATGACTTCACCCCAGGTTCCGGGAATAGATAAACATCCTTCAAAATATTTTTTAGTTTTTTTGGAAGTGGAGAGAATTTTCGGATTAATAACAGAAACAAAAATTTTTCCGTGTTTGGCCACAAAAAAGCTTTCCTCAAGTCCAACCTGAGTTGAAGCTAAACCAACCCCTTCAGGATCTTTAAAAGTTAAGGTAAGTTTTATCATATCTTTTAAGGTTTTAAGCACGGGGATATTAAGTTTTTTAACAGGCTTTGTTTTAACTCTAAGTTTAGGATTTGGTGCTGTAATTACTTCCATGTAGCCAATTGTAGCATATTTTTGCCCTTGACAAAAGCCTATAATAATCATATAATTCTTTTTCTAAAATTATGGCTGAATTTCAAACAAAATATCAAATCTTTATAGGAGAAATAGAATTTCACAGAGAGAAACGTGGTTGGGACTTGTCCAAATTCTATAAGGCTTCAAATGTATCCGGAAATGTTTACCGCGGATTAAAAGATGGGACGTATCCCTACAGTGTAAGAAGAGAAACTATTTCAAAACTGATAAGCACTCTTTGTCTGCCTTTAGAAGAAGAAAGAAGACTTTTTGTTTTAGCTGATTTAACACCACCAATGATTCCAACTTCCGCAGGAAGAAGAATAGATACAATGATTGAAGGAGTAGGTTTGACTTTGGAGCAAGAACAGCGTTTAATTAGCGATCTGTTTCCTGGTTTTTTTGCTCATGCTTTGAAAATCAAGTCAGATGATAAACGAAGCTAATTTTATTGCTTAACTGATAACTCTTTTAGTTGTTTGAGACGCCACATAAATATCCTGCCTTTACTTTTAGCATTATAGTAATCTTTGGTGTAGTTTAGAGCTTCCTCAAGTATGGATCTGGGCAGCTCTTTGGCCAGTTTTATATATAAAGAATAATGTTTGGTATCATCCAAACTTTCTGCCAGAAATACTCCATACATCTGGAATTCTTTGGAAATATTTTTTGGCCTGTCTTTAAATTTAACTTCAGCTATTGCTGTTTTAATGGACTTCATTTTGCTGAGGCAGTTGCATCCTTAAGTTGAGCTTGAACATCAGCATAATCTGGTTTCAGTTTCAGTGCTTGCTGTAAAGTCTTAATTTCCTCGTCTTTTTTACCCAAAGTATCCAAAACTAAAGCTTTATTGTAGTAAAGCTTGGGATCAGTTGGGGCCAGTGATATGGTCTTATCTACAGTATTTAAAGTTGTATTTAAGTATTTGTTATCCAAGCTGGAAAGTTCAAAATATACCCTTATTGCTGTTCTCCAGTATGAAACATTTTTAGGGCTTGAATTTAGAACCTGATTGATTTGATAAACTGCCTCATCCTTTAGCTGGCCGGATAAAGTTGCATCAGACTCTTTCAAAGCTGTGGCAGCCTGAGCTGCAGAAAAAGCCAGTTCTGATTTGTAAAAAGGCTCAGAGGAATTTAAATCAATAGCCTGGGAAATTAAATTATATGCTCTGCCGGGATTGCCTAGCTCAGACGCCCGTTCTCCTTTAGCAAATAAACTGTCTGCAGTCCAGAGCTTAAAAACGCCGTAAATAAGATAAAGCGTAACAAAAATTACCATAACTTTAGCAGCTTGAGTATAAAGCGGCTTTTTATAGATCCAATTTGTAATTTGTAATTTAAGAGTTTTAACTCGCAAGCTTTGCTTATAATTTATAATTTTTGTGGAATCAGTTGCAACAAACACCAAAGCCGGAAAAAGGTAGAAAAATACAGCAATTATTACAACTGAAAAAAGAAAGAAATTATATATAAGGTAGGAAACAAATGATGCAAGAAGGGTAACAACTAAAATATCAGGCTTTGAGCCGGAGATTTTTTTAAAGGACCAGTAAATAAAAGAACCAATCACAAGCATGTATGTTCCAAAGCCTAAAATTCCGGTTGTGGATAGATAATTTAGATATTCATTGTGAGCTTTATTGTATAAAAAATCCCACTCAGAAGTCTGGTTGTGCTCAGTTGGCCTGTACTGGTAATAAGAGTAAGCAAAAGTTTCCAAACCTGAACCTAAAATCGGGTAGTGTTTAAAAATTTCCAAAGCTCCTTTCCAGACAATAAACCTGATCTGGCCGGATTCAGTTCCGCCATTTTCCAGCTGGGTGCTGGAATTTTGGGGTAAGGCTATAGAAGGCCTTGGGGGTGAGGCAAATTTGGAAACAAGCCGGAATGAAGTTAAAGCAGAGCCAAAAAGGAGATTAATTATCAGGAATGAAACTAAAACTCCAAACAGACTTGTCATTCTGAGCGAAGCGAAGAATATAATTATATCCTTCGGTCGCTTTGCTCTCTCAGGATGACAAATAATGTACATAACAAGAAATACTACCATTCCACCAATCAGTCCTAATGTCGGGCCTCTGGAATAAGTAAAAGTGAAAGCAAGGTAATAGGTAATTGTTAGTAGGTAGTAGGTAATAGTTTGGAATCTGTTTTTTGCAGCTAATAAAAAATAAAGGGCCGGAAATATAAGCATGGCCAAGTATGCTGCCATCCAATTTGGCTGGCCTAAACTGGCAAAAACCCTTGCCTGTACATCTTGTATCCAGCATGAATCGCTAAACTCGCCTCTTAAAATAATACAGGATAGGGAAACTCCAAAATGCTCAAATATTCCCCAAAAAGAGACAATAAATCCGGATAAAAGAGCAAATTTTAAGGTAGTTAATACCTTGGCTTTGTCCATATTAGCTACATATGCCCAGAAAAGTAATAGATAACTGATAATAGATAATAGGCCACCATTAGAGCGGGAATAATATCCCCAAATGGAAGTATGAAGATCAATTGAGAGAATAGTTGATAAGATATTGGTTGCCAAGAACAAAAGAAGTGGAATATCAAGTGGAGTTCTTCTGACAATGAAAGCTTTCTCAGAAATCATTTTATATACCCAGGTTCCTACAATAAGTATGGTTATTCCATAAGTCAGGATCATCTTGTTATATTCAAATAACTCATAATTAAAAGAAGTCCAAAAAAGCGGGGTCAGGAAAAATAAAAGATAAAATGAGTAAGGGATAATCCGCTTAAGTATCACAAAACAATGCTAGCAGAAAGAAGCATTTTCAAGCAAGCATTAACTCTTGACTTAACTTATGAATTTGAGTTTAATTAAAGTGTGACTGATATAAATGTTAAAGATAATCCAACAGCAACTATAATTCCTCCTCAGACTCCAATAACAGAAAATAAAGGTAGTGGTGGAATAATTCCTCCACAAAGGCCTCCTCAACAAGGAGGAGATTTTGCTGGTGGATATAGACCGGTTCAGATTAAACAGGGTCCTGTTACTGCAGAGGAATTGAATACGTTATTGCCTGAGAATAAAAAGCCTGTTTAGTTTATAAGTTTTCTGTACCCCTTGTCATTGCGAACGTAGTGAAGCAATCTAATCCATATAATATACTGATTTAATGAAACAGTATTATGTTTGCATATCAACTAATCCACAAAATAATGTTCTATATACAGGTGTTACGAATAATTTAATCAAAAGAATATGGGAGCATAAAAATAAATTAGTTTCGGGATTTACCTCTAAATATAATATTAATAAACTTGTTTATTATGAGGTTTTTGAAGATATAAATGATGCAATTGCGAGAGAAAAACAAATCAAAGGTGGTTCAAGAGAAAAGAAGCTAAAGTTAATTGAATCTAGTAATCCTTTATTTGGGGATTTATACAATTCCATTATTTAGATTGCTTCGGAAACAAGTTTCCTCGCAATGACAGATATAAATTTAAGCCAGTAAAGTGGGAGCAGAAGGCCTGAAGGATTTAAGTCTTTTTACAGCTTCTCCACCTAAATCTAAAGCTACTTGTGTTGCAGCATTTAAAGCAAGTTTGTAGAGTGCAAATTCAGCAAGATTATCTGTATTACCAAGTAACATCCAAGTTACCCCATCAAGCATTGATATTGAAGTATATTTAGCAAACTGAACAAAATGATTCATATTAGTTTCCTCACCATTTCCGAACTTAGACTTTGACCATGATCCAGCCAGTGCTTCAGTAGTTGCGGGCAAAATAAATTGCATTCCTCCAGCAGTAATTACTCCCATCATTTTTCTATTTTGATATACACCTGAGGAGTGTTCAGCTTTCTCTGCATTTTTAACAAATCTTTTATAAGCATTTATTCCAAAGGTTCTTTCTAGAACTGAACCTGCATAATTTTTTGCTGTTTCAATATTTAGTCCCATAGATGGATTTTATACGTAAGTCCCATTGTAGTCAATAGCTTCACTATGTTAAACTCCAAAGCACAATGTTTGGCAAGCTCTGGCAATATTTATCTTTTGATATAGGTATAGATTTAGGTACTGTTAATACACTTGTTTTAGTTAAAGGAAAAGGCATAGTTATCCGTGAACCAACCGTGGTAGCACTTCATAGAAAAACCAGACAAATTTTAGCAATTGGGACTGAGGCCAAAAGAATGCTTGGTAGAACTCCGGCTGCAATTGAAGCTGTTAGACCTCTTCGAAACGGAGTAATTTCAGACTTTGATACAACTGAGGCTATGCTTCGCTATTTTATCCAAAAAGTTCACCAAACTCCCGGAAAAGAAAAAACCTTCTCACTTCCTAAAATCCCCAGACCCAGAATTGTGGTGGGAATTCCATCCGGTGTAACTGAGGTGGAAAGAAGAGCTGTGCAGGATGCTTGTTTATCTGCCGGAGCAAGGGAGGCATATTTAATTGAGGAACCAATGGCTGCTGCAATTGGGGCAAAGCTGCCTGTTGAAGATCCGGAAGGAGTAATGATTGTAGATATCGGAGGAGGAACATCTGAAATTGCGGTTATTTCTTTGGGGGGAATGGTTATAAACCGCTCAGTCAGAGTTGCCGGTGATCAGATGGATCAGGACATTATAAATTATATGAGAACCAGATATGGCATGTTAATTGGGGAAAGATCTGCTGAGGATGCAAAAAAAGAGATTGGATCTGCATATCCGGATGAGAAAGAAGATAAAGCTACAGTTGTCAGAGGAAGAGATTTAGCCTCAGGTTTGCCAAAATCAATAAAAATAACAGCCTCTGAAATAAGAGAAGCCCTGACTCCTACAATTTCTCAAATTATAGGTAGCATTCAGGAAGTTTTGGAAGAAACTCCACCTGAGTTATTAACAGATATAGTGGAAAGAGGGATTTTTTTAGCAGGAGGAGGGGCATTAATTGCCGGAATGGATAAAAAAATTGCTGAAGAAACAAAACTGCCGGTTTATATTGCAGATGATCCTTTGACTACAGTTGTTAGAGGCTGTGGGGAAGTTTTAAATAATCTGGATTTGCTTTCTAAAGTCCGGGTAACAGGAGGATTAAGATGATAACATGTCACTTAAAAGTTAAAGCCGTGCTTTTTGATTTGGATGGAACATTGGTTGATACCTTGGAATTTGTCTATCAGGCATATGAATTTACTTTAAAAACTCATAAGCTAAAATCTGTCTCCAGAAAAGTTCTAGGTACTTTAATAGGAAAAGAAATTACAGCAATCTATAACATGATTGCCCCGGGGTTTGATGCCAGCACTCTTATTAAAACACATAATGATTTTCAAAATAAAAAAATGGATTTAATTGAAAGTTATCCGGAAGTTGAGCAAGTAGTAAAAAAAATAAAAAAGATGGGAATTAAAATGGGGGTAGTGACAAGTAGGTTAAGAAATTCCAAAGAAACTTTAGAAGTAGCTGGTTTAGGTGGGTTATTTGAAGTTATTATTTCAGCAGAGGATGTTACTCACCATAAACCACATCCGGAATGTGTATTGCTTGCATTAAAAAAGTTAAAAGTTAAAGCTACGGATGCAATATTAGTAGGAGATTCTTCATTTGATATACAAACTGGCAAAAATGCTAAAGTTAAAATAGTTGGAGTAACTTATGGATTTTTTGGAGAAAGCATTAAAGAATCTAATCCGGATTTTATAATTGATAAACTTGAGGAAATTTTAAAAATTATTCAATAACCTTTAGCTTGCCTCTGAAGTCTTCAATGGTTTTATAACCCTTTTTGCTCATATAATCTGCCAACTCTTTTTGAATTCTGGCAAAACATTTTGGCCCCTCCTGCATATAAACAGTTCCTACCTGAACTGCAGATGCTCCGGCTAAAATAAGCTCAAAAGCATCAACTCCGGAGGATACTCCACCAACTCCAATGATTTGAATTTTGTTCCCCAAAAGCTCATAAAATTTTCTAACATTTGCAAGAGTGGTATATTTTATGGCCCTACCACCAATTCCTCCAAACCCGCCTTTGGGTTTGATAATAGCTGTTTCTGTTTTTGGATCAATAACCAATCCATTACCAATTGAGTTAATGCAAGTTATAAAACTTATTGGATATTTTTTTAAGACTTTAGTAATTTCTTCAAAGTGTACTAGATCAAAATATGGGGGCAACTTTACTCCTAGAGGTTTTTTACAAATTTTTGTAACTTTTGCTAGTAATCTATCCATTTCTCTGGCATCATAACCAACAATTGGTTTGCCAATAGTGTTTGGGGAACCAGGATTAAATTCTATTAAATCAACATTTACTTTATTGAAAGCATTAAACATAACTACATCATCTTCCAAAGTCATTCCACAAATTGAGGCAACAACCGGCTTTTTAAATTCCTTTTTTAAAATTGGAACAAATCTGACATATTCTTTGTAACCTAAATTAGGGAGCCCCATTGAATTAATAGATGATTTATTAGGTAAATCTGCGTATCTTGGTTCTGGATTACCAACACGGGGTTCAAGGGTGCAGGATTTCATGGTAATGGCAGAGGAGGCGGATTTGCCAATTATTTTTAAAAGGGGAAGAGTTTCATCCCTTGGACCAGATGTATTAAAAATACAAGAAGCGAGTTTAACTCCGCCAATTGTTGTTGAAATATCTGCTTTCATATTTTAGGATAAATCACTTTTCCTTGTGGATTGCCCACAATTTGTCCCATATCATACACAACCTGGCCTCTTAACACAACTTTTTTAACTTTTCCAAAAACTTTTTTGCCTGAAAAAGGAGACCATCCACATTTAGTTTTTAGATCTTCATTTTCTATGATGTATTCCTCATTTTCGTCAACTTCTATATATGTGGTTTCATCTGTGGGGACATTAAAAATCCGTTTAGGGTTTTCAAATAAAAGCCTTTTAATATCTTCTATAGTAAGTTTCCCCTCAGTAACTGCTGTAAGTAAAAGTGGTAAAGTTGTTTCCAAGCCCGGAACTCCAAATGGTGGATTATCACTTTCTTTTTCCATCTTTGTGTGAGGGGCATGGTCAGATTCCACAACATCAATTTGATCTAAATTTTGCCATAAAAAATCCTGATCTTCTTGAGTTTTTAAAAAAGGTTTCATTAAACCAAAAGGGCCAAGTTTTTTAGCGTCTTCTTCTGTTAGAAATAAATGGTGAGGAGTAACTCCACAAGTTAAAGGTAGCCCCTCAGATTTTGCCTGAATTATCATGGACAATTCTTCATAGGATGAAACATGGCAAATATGAGTTTTCTTTTTTGTTTCTCTGATAACCTTTAAAGCCATAGGAAGGGTTTCACCTTCACAATGCAATAATATCGGCTGAGTAGAAGACCAGGCTTCATAAATTTTTCTTAGTTTATCTTCATCAATTAAAAAATTTCCGGTTGTTTGATTTAAATAAAGTTTTATTCCGAAAACTTTTCCCTGAACTTTTGTAAATTCTTCTAAATTATCTCCCAATGATCCAAAATAAAATCCAATATCACAAACACTATTTTGTTTTGCTAATTCTATTTTTTCTTCAAGCAATGGAGATGTTGTAATGGGAATTTTATTATTCGGCATGTCCAAAACAGTGGTGAATCCTCCAGCTAATGCAGCTAATGTGCCAGTTTTAAAATCTTCCTTTTCCTCTTGTCCTGGAGTTCGCAAATGTACGTGGATATCAATTAAACCTGGTAGGGTAATCATTTATTCAAAACCCATTTTCTTTCCCCAGGACGGTGGGTCGTTAATCCATTCCTTAGCAATTTCTTTGTCTTTACTGTCTATATAGCCTAGTTTTTCAGCAGTTTGCAAAAGATCCTCAAAATTTGTAAGAGAAACTAATTTAAGATTATTTTCTTTAAAATTCTCTTTTGATTTACTCATTCCATAAGTCATAATTGAAAAAATAATAGAGGCTTTAGCTCCGGCTTTTTTGATTGCTGTAGCGGTTTCAATTGAGGATTCTCCTGTTGAAATTAAATCCTCAACCACTGCTACGTTTTGTCCTTTTTTAACTATTCCTTCTATTTGATTACCTTTTCCATGATCTTTGGCTTTGCCTCTGACATAAACCATTGGTAAATTAAGCTTTTCAGCAATCCAGGCAGCATGAGGAATACCGGCAGTTGCAGTACCCGCAATAACATCAAATTTTATCCCTGAGTTTTTAATTGCATCAATATATAAGTCACGGATAATTCTTCTTTCCTTTGGAAAACTTAAAACAATCCGGCAGTCTGTATATATAGGACTGAGCATTCCGGATGAGTATTTAAAAGGTTTTTTAGGATTTAGGGAAACGGCTTTTAAATTAAGCAGTATTTTTGCAACTGTTTCTGATATTTTCATGATCTGTATTTGTTTAAAGTATTTCTAATCTCCTCAGCTTTTTTTGCTGACTTTTTAGCAAAATCCTTATCTTCTCCAGCATATATTATTTCTCTGGAATTATTACATATTAAATTTCCCCCATCTTTGTCAATACCGGCTCTAACTGCTTTTTGACTCTCTGCAGCTTGAGTACCTATTCCTGCAGTTAGTATGGGAGTATTTGGAAATAGTGCGCGGATTTTTCCTAATTCATCTGGATATGTGGCTCCTACGAAAACACCATTATTTGGGAAGTCCCATTTT
>OBEQ011809905.1_pt1 | contig 15330 bp, 9 predicted proteins | sample 1670901 | NCBI WGS metagenome assembly OBEQ01 (sample SAMEA104232315, study PRJEB22302) | groundwater metagenome | biome: forest; feature: aquifer; material: groundwater | place: USA | collected 2011-08-07 | depth 5.4 m | reverse complement strand
TACATGGCCTTTTGCCGGACGGCCTGTAGCTCCGCAAATTCGAGATAGGCGGTCACAATCCGGTTGAGGAGATTCAGCTCTTTTTCGTTGAGATAGTTTTTGGCAATTGACACATCCGATTTTCGGGGCTTGGTTCCGGACCAACTGGTCAATCCCATATAAGGCTTTGAAGAATCGGCGCGTTCTGTGATGACCTCAGCGGCCGTCTGACCGTGAGCCGCCCAATGCATTTTGTTCTGAATGGTAGCGAAAAACTTTTGCGACACTTCGGTATCGGGATTATAATCGATGCTGGTGGCATAAATATCGAGGACCTTGCGCCAGAAGACCTTCTCTGAGGAACGGATGTCTCTGATGCGGTTTAAAAGTTCATCAAAGTAGTTGCCGCCTCCGCTCTGCTTGAGCCTCTCATCATCTAGGGTAAAACCTTTGACGATATATTCATGCAGCCTTTGCGTGGCCCAAATGCGGAATTGGGTGCCACGATGGGAATGGACGCGGTATCCAACCGAAATAATCACATCGAGATTGTAGTGGTCGACCTGATAGGTTTTGCCATCGGAACCAGTTGTTGCAAAATTTGCAACAACTGAGTCTGAAGAGAGTTCACCTTCCTCAAAAATGTTTTTGATGTGCTTAGAAATGACCGACTTGTCTCTTTGGAAAAGCACGGCCATCTGGTTGAGTGATAACCATACCGTGTCTTTCTCAAGCTGAACCTCAAGACGTGTTTGGCCGTCCTCGGTTTGATACAAGAAAATTTGTGATGTTTGATCGGTGTCAGATTGTTTCTTTTTCATCAAACCCTCACTTCGGCTGATCAAACACACCTTGTGAATGAACTTGAACCCGATCTAGCCCTGATATTTTTAGCGGGTCTTTACTTCGACAATATGAAATTCAACCCGGCGGTTTTGGGCCATGCCGACGTCGGTTTCGTTGTCGGCGATCGGTTGGTGTTCTCCCCATCCTTGGGAAGTGAGCCGGTCCGGCGCGATGCCGAGTTCGACCAATTTTTTCAACACCGCTTCGGCCCGGTGCTCCGACAGGCGGTCGTTATATTTTTCGTCTCCGCGGGCATCGGTATGTCCTTCGATCCGGACCAAGAGGATGTGGGGGCGTGTGGCCATCACGTCGGCGACCGCCTGAATGACCGGCACGGAATTTTCCACGATTCTTGATTTTCCCGTTTCAAAATAGATCGGCTGTAAAATAACGATTCGCCCTTCTTCGACACGGGCCAGCCCGTTTTCGGCCTTTTTCTCAGGTTCTTTCTTGGCGGTTTTTTTTGGGGGTGCTTGGTAGGTCAGCATCCCGAAGACCCGGTAATCGGGGGCGCCGTAACCGGTCGTGAGTCCCATCGCGGCGCCGACCGTCGTCTGGACGTGGCTTTTCAAAAATCCTTTGCGGAATCCGGCGAGTCCTTCCAGGGGAGAGCGATTGCCCCTTGTGGCGAAACCGTTGAAGGTCGTCGAGCCGTTCAATTCGGTGACGATATGAAGATCGGCCCACTCCCAAATCGGGCGGGTATAGCCCAAACTGTAGAGCATCTCTTGTCCGACGGTCAGGTTGAAGGCGCTCTCTTCTTCACGAAAACGGACCCCCAGGTTTGTCACCCATTTATTTTTCCAAAAGGTGACGTCGTAGATCCCGCGCAATCCCCCGGTGACGTTGGTGTCTCCCACATAACGACTGTCCGATCCGGAAGGGAAGGTCAGGAACGGAGCGACGGCAAATCCCATGGAGACGTCATTAGATTTTTCACCCCAGTTCCAGATCCGGAATTTTGCCGCAAGGCCGAGATCCCCAAAGGCGGCCGTCGATTCTCCGACGGAACTCCCGACCGGTTCCAATTTCAGGTTGGGAAAGAAGGGGACAAAGATTCCCAGGGTGACCCAATCAGTCAACCCATAGGCGCCGTTTAAGGTCATGTTGATATGATAATCGACGACCGAGTCGACGCGCGTTCCTGTGCCGACGATGCCGAGTTCCAACGGGTGATGCGCGTAGCTGAGATGCATCCCCAGGCTCCAATCGTGCTTATCGAGCGATCGAGAATCGAGGGCATTGATCAGGCCGAGGCCGTCAAAGTTGGGACGGAAGAGCTCGACGTTCAAGGCCCAAGCGGTTGTTGGAAGGAGCAGTAGAGTTAGAAAAAATAGGAGACGACTTTTCATAAGGTATGGTGAGCTTGTCGAACCATCATCGTATGAGGCTGCAACCCCACGGCCCGCTCCCTTGAATCTGGATGACCTGGCCGCTATTCGGAATATTGATGTCGGGATCGACCCCGGGACCGGGGGTCAGGGGATCTCTCCCCTGGGCGATTTCATCGCCATCCGAAACCCCGTCTCCATCGGTGTCCGGATCGGCCGGGTTGGTTCCCACACTGATCTCGACATGATCGGGTAGGCCGTCGTTGTCTGAATCGGTGTCTCGGAAATCGGAATGATCATCCCCGTCGCTGTTGACGGGGGGGGTCGCGGGATTGCTGTCCCCGGCCTCAACGGCGTCGGGGATCGTATCTCCGTCACTGTCCAAGTCCTGAAAATCAACCGTGGCATCACTGTCGGTATCCGGCAGCTCTGAGGCCTGCAAACAACCGTTCCCGTTTCCACCGGGGTAATTGCCCCCCACGTCGATATTGGCAAGCTCCGTCGGTGAAATTTTTCGATCTCCGTTTGTATCGAATGCCGCCGTGTTGGCTTCGTCGAGGTCCAAGATCGTGTCGCCGTCCGAGTCGGTATCGAGATAATCGGGGACTCCATCCCGATCCGTGTCTGGAAAATCGATGGAATCATTGACGTCGATATCGCCGTCGCCGTCCTTATCCAAACCGGAGGCGGCGATCTCCGCGGCGCTGAGACGACAATCGCTGTTCAAGTCAAAGGCATTCAGCCTCTGCTCGGTGATATCGGGGATGCCGTCGTTATCCTTATCGGTGTCGGAAAAATCGGGCAGGAGGTCGTTATCGCTGTCGGAAAACTGATCGACCCGCAGGGAATAGCGGACATCCTCTTCACCGATACTGGTGTCCCCCAAGCTCCCCGCCTTGAAGATCAGGAGGAGGAGGTCGTCCGGATTCGAGAGGGAGAGGGCGGACAGTTTCGTCATCTTCGAGAAGCCGGTGACCGTGAACTCCAAATGGGGGAGCGTCGCGCTCGGAGAGGCAAAGATCCGGCTTTCGGCCGCCGCGGGAATCAGATCCCCATAATAAAGGTTGGAAAATGAGAAACTGAGACCGAGGTGGGGAAGGGCGATGGCCGCGACACGGAAACCGCTCGGGGCGGAACGTTCCGCGCTGACTCCGGCAATGATGTCGGGAGGTGTGGTGAGGGTATTATCGAGATCAAAGATCAGGGAGAAATACTCCTCGCTCGCCAGATCGGCAAAATCGGTCCCTCCCTCGGCCAGTAGTTCATCCGAAGTCGAGGAGGGATTCCCGTCGCCGTCGGCGTCCCCAAAGGGGATCGGTCTTCCGGTCGTCGGATTGTCAAAGGTCTTGATGCCGGCAAAGAGGGTATCACTCGCCGCATCATAAAGGAGGCAGATCTGGTCGACGTCGAAACCGCTGATCCTGTTTGGAGGAAACGAAGAGGGGAGCGGCAAGTTTTTACCCGACGGATCGGACTGACAGGCCTCCGGCGGAAAATCGACATTCGTATTTCCGGTCAAAGCGACGGCCCAAAGCGGCGATGGGAGGGAGAGAAGGAGAAAAAAAACCGTAGCCCTTATTTTCATCGGGATTGCCAAAAAGGTCATTGACCCATAAACTCAAGAAAGGATGGAAGGCAAGCCAAATCGAATGATCTTTCCGCTCGAGACACCCTACGTCAACACGATTCCTGTTTCCCAACAGCCGAACTATCCGGGCGATGAAGTTTTGGAGCGTCGAATCCGAAGTCTCATCCGATGGAACGCCATGGCGATGGTCGTTCGTGCCAACAGTCGTGAACCGGGGATCGGCGGCCACATCTCAACCTATGCCTCCTGCGCCAATCTCTTCGAAGTCGCCTTCCACCACTTCTTGAAGGGACATGACCACCCGGGCGGCGGGGACCAGGTTTTTTTTCAGGGGCATGCCTCACCCGGGATCTATGCGCGAGCCTATCTGGAGTGGCGTCTCTCGGCCGCTCAACTCCACAATTTTCGGCGTGAACTGGCGCCGGGCGGCGGACTCCCTTCTTATCCGCATCCCCACCTGATGCCTGATTTTTGGGAGTTTCCTTCGGTCTCGATGGGACTCTCTCCGATTCAGGCGATCTATCAGGCGCGGTTTAATCGCTACTTGAAGGATCGCGGAATGAAAGACACATCCAATCAAAAAGTCTGGGCCTTTGTCGGCGACGGCGAAATGGACGAGCCGGAATCGATCGGGGCGATCACCGTCGCCTCGCGCGAAGCGCTCGATAATCTGGTCTTCGTCGTTAATTGCAATCTGCAAAGGCTCGACGGTCCGGTGCGCGGAAACGGAAAAATTATTCAGGAGTTGGAGTCGGTCTTTGCCGGGGCCGGTTGGCAGGTGATCAAGGTGGTCTGGGGGAGGGATTGGGATCCGCTGTTGGAGGCTGACTCCGGAGGAGAGTTGGTGCGGAGGATGGGAGAAGCGCTCGATGGTGATTATCAAAAATATGTCGTCGAACCGGGAAACTACACCCGGGAACATTTTTTTGGAAAAAATCCCGCACTGATTAAACTTGTCAAATCTCTGACCGACGATCAGATCCGCAAGCTCGGCCGCGGTGGACATGACTCTCAAAAAATTTATGCGGCCTATCAAAGGGCCGCCGAGACGAAGGAAAGGCCGACGGTGATCCTGGCCAAGACGGTCAAGGGATACGGGTTGGGAGAATCGGGCGAAGGACGGAACATCACCCATCAACAAAAGAAGTTGAATGTCGAAGAACTGAGGCAATTTCGCGACCGTTTTGACATTCCGATCTCCAACGAAGAGATCCCCGACACCCCTTTTTATCGCCCGTCGAAGGAGAGCGACGAGGTTCGATATCTTCTCGAACGGCGTCGGGCCTTGGGAGGATTTTTGCCGAAGAGGCGAACTTCCAAGACAAAGGTCGAGACATTTTCCTTGGAGGAATTTCCGGAATTTTTAAGCGGTTCCGGAAAGGGGAAGGTCTCCACGACGATGGTCTTTGCCTCGCTTCTTTCAAAACTGTTGCGCCACGAACGGCTTGGAAAACGGATCGTCCCGATACTTCCGGATGAGGCCCGGACCTTCGGGATGGATCCCCTTTTTCAACAGGTCGGGATCTATTCGCCGGTCGGGCAACTCTACGAACCGGTCGATGCCAAGATGGTTCTTCATTACCGAGAGGCGCGGGACGGACAACTTCTGGAGGAAGGGATCACCGAGGCGGGATCGATCTCTTCCTTTGCCGCGGCGGGGAGCGCCGAGGGGACCCATGGATTGCCGATGATCCCTTTTTACATCTTTTATTCGATGTTCGGATTTCAACGGGTCGGCGATCTTGCCTGGTCCCTCCAAGACCAGCGCTGCCGAGGATTTTTGCTCGGCGGGACTGCCGGCCGCACCACACTGGCGGGAGAGGGATTGCAGCATCAAGACGGACACAGCCCTCTTTTTGCGAGCGCTTATCCGTCGATTTGTACTTATGAACCGGCCTTCGCGTATGAGATCGTCGTTCTGATTCAGGAAGGGATCCGACGGATGTATGGGGAGGGGGAGGAGATCCTTTATTACCTCACGCTCCAGAATGAAAACTATGAAATGCCGCCACTGCCGGACGGTTTGGATCCACAAAAAATGATTCGTGGAATCTATCTTTATCGTCGGGGAAAGGGTTCGAAAAAGAAGCGAGTCAGACTTCTGGGGAGCGGTTCGGTGCTCTTGCAGGTTCTCAAGGCCCAGGAAATTTTGGAAAAGGAACATGGGGTTTTTGCCGATGTCTTTAACGTGACCAGCTACGGCGAACTCAGACGGGAGGCGATAGCCCATCCCGATCGGCCTTGGGTTGTGCAGGAACTTTCGCAGGGGGAGGGACCGGTTGTCGCCGTCTCCGATTGGGTCACGCTTGTTCCCGATCAGATCGCGCGCTGGGTGCCGGGGATGGTGTCGCTCGGCACCGACGGCTTTGGTCGAAGCTCCTCCCGCGAGGAGCTTCGGCGCTATTTTGGAATTGACGCGGAATCGGTTGTCGCTGCCTCCCTCCGTCATCTTGGAATATAACACCCTCAATGTGATAAAACTTATCATTTTGATAAATAGATTGTTATTTCATGGTGTCCGACACGCAATCATCTACTTGAAAATAAAAGTAAATTTTTAAAAAGGTACACTACACAATTTGGCACATTGGTTGCAGCTTCTCCCGAGAGAGTCATCTATGGGGGCCAAAAAAGTCATTCTGAGCGGGGTGGTGGTCGTTACTTTGCTGCTCCTTTTCGCCTGTGGTGGAAAGGAAGCGGAGAAGGCTTCTTCCCCTCAGAAGGATAATTCACAAAGCGAAACTGTTCCCCAGAAGAACCCTGCGATCCCTAAGGAATCGGCCTCCGGAGAATCCGATGTTGCCCCTCCGCCGGTTGTCGACAATTCGGTCTTGAATGAATCGGCTTCCGCTGTTTCCGGTGCGGTCAATCCGCCGGTGATCACCGATTCGATACCCGGTGAAACCGAAACTCCTCTCGCTTCTCCTCCTGCGCCGACGGTGGGCCCTTCGGTTCCGGCCGTGCCTCCTCCTCCATCAGTACTTACGATCAGCTCGCCGCAGGGCGCATTGATTGTGGATAGCGTGGTGCAAGAAAATCCGCAGGTTTCATTTGACGTCACGGCTTCGGCGGGTATCCGTGAAATCTCTTATGCCGACGCAAGCGGAGTCAAACAAATCATTCCTGTTCAGGACGGCGCGACCGCTCATAGCCAGGCCATGTCGTTTCCTCCGGGAATGCAGGCCTTCACGATCAGGGTCGCGACCAAAGACGACAAGACATCGGAAAAGACCTTCACCAAAGAAACACGGGTTCAGAACCGGGGCTGGAGGATACGATCCGGGAGAGTCAACCTCTTTAAATCCCCTGCAAGCCTTGTGGTCGATTCTCTTGGAAATATTTATATTGCAGATAGTGACAGCGGGAAAGCCCGGATCATAAAAATGGATCCGCATGGTTTCCTGTCGCAAATCGGTTCCGATACGGAATTCAAGGACCCTCGGGCATTAGCCTTGGACGCTCAGGACAATGTTTATGTGGCGGATTCGCAAAACAACTGTATCAAAAAGATCGATAAAAGTACGCAGGCCATAACGACCTTTGTCGAATCTCTCTCGACCCCCAAGGCGATTGCTTTTGATGCCGAGGGGAGTCTTTACATTGCCGATGAAAACGTCGGAGACGGGTCTTTTCAAAACAAATATATCCGAAAAGTGAGACAGGGCGCCGGAGCGATCGAGAATATCAAAGTCCGCACGCCATTCCCGACGGCGGATAGTTTGGCCTTCGATTCCAAGGGAAAACTTTATGCCGCGACCGGCTCATTGATACAAAGGCTCGATCAGGATAGCGCCGATTCGTTTAAAACCACTCTGCTTTTTACACTCCCAAATGGGAACCGACCGGCAACCTTGGCGATTGATTCTGAAGACCATCTCTACGTCACCGATTTGAATTATATCGGCACCACCCCGATTAAAAAAATCCTGCAGGTCAATCTAAAAGACAATCCGATCCCCACCAACATCAACACACTTCCTGTGGTTTTTGACAATGCCCCGGAGTCGATGTGGCCTGTCCGGATGGCCCTCGATGCTACGGGTGCCCTTTATATCGTCAAGAGCGATCTGCTCTTTACACCGGAAAGTTCAAATAATTTAGGATCGGAGATTGTCAAGATGGATGCGCATGGCGGCAATGCTCAAGTGATCCTTCGACGACCCGGCAGTGGCAATGAAGGGGATGGCGGGGATGCCTTCTTGGCTTCATTCAAATCTCCCACGAATCTTGCTACGGATGCCAAAGGTCATCTCTATATCGCGGATGTCGGCAATAAAAAGGTCCGAAAAATTGACGCGGACACCGGAGTCCTATCGACAATCGTTACGGGATCGTCTGATTCCACGGATTTTATCATGGCGGTTGATCGGGGTGGAAAAATTTATGTGGCGGAGCTTAGACGGGAGCAGAATGTCACGGCCGACAAAATTAAAAAATATGCGTCGGACGGCAAGCTCCTTTCAACGTTGACGTTTGAACCGGAACTTTTAAAAATAGATGCCATCGCCGTTGACGCGGAGGAAAATATCTATGTTTCTTATCATGAAGGCGACACTGTCGGCCGACCCGTGGATCTTAGTTTTCAGGGAATCAAAAAAATCGATAAAACCGGCGGCGTTTCCGAATTCAGGTTGAAGCTTTTCAACAACGACCAGCCGGTTGATGCCCTGGCCGTCGACTCCTCCGGAGAAAATCTTTATTTAGGTGTCTCGGGGGGATCATTTGCCAGCGTCTCTTATGGCTCGGCGATTTTAAAAATGAAGGCAAAGAGCGTACAGCTTTTAAAACAGACCGGTAATTGTAGCATTGCCTTTGAGCGTCCTTCAAATACCGTACATGCATCACTCTTGGAACATTGCCTGACGGGCGAAATTAAACACCCTGAAGGTCTTAACGATATCGCCCTTTTTGCGGGTGGTGGGTCGTTGCCCATAACCGACGGCCCGCAATTGGCGACGACCGTGGGACTGCCGACCCCCAAGGCCTTTTCCTTTGATGGTTCCGGAAACCTGTTTATCTTAACCAAATCCTCCCGTGGTATTCTTCGTGTCTCCGGCAATGACGGCAAAATTTCAACGGTTCTCAGTTGGCCCATTGCGTCCGCCACATCAGCCTCGCTCCAGGCGATCGCCGTTTACGGCGACATCCTTTTTACAAGCACCATGCGGGGCAGCCTGACGGGTCCCGACAAGGATCACGGCATTTTAGAAAACCGACTTGTCCCCTGAAAAATATGGAATCAAAAAAGATCATTCTATTCGGGTTTGCCTTCGTTGCGATGTCGCTCCTTTTTGCCTGCTCAAGCTCAAAAAAAGAGATCAAGGGGGAGGCCTCTTCCCAAGGAATTTCGACACCCGCCGAACCCAATGAGGTCGCTCCGAATAGTCCCGGCAAAGGGGAGACGCCGACGACTCCAGGCCCCCCGGCGGCCGGTGAATCCGAGAAGGTCATTGCCCCTGTCGATTCCGATAAGGACAACGTCTTCGATGATGTTGATAACTGTATCGCGGTCGCCAATAGCGATCAAAAAGATTTCGACGGAGACAAATTGGGAGACGCCTGCGATCTTCTGTCCAATGGATTGCCGGTCGGCATCGTCTCCATGTCGGTTGCCTCACTGACCGTGGGGGACAGCGGTTTGATGGAGGCCTCCTTTTCCGATCCCGAAGGGCTCCCTCTCTCGTTTCAATGGTCGGTCCTGACCTCTCCGACCGATTCTTTGGGGGCCAAGGTCAATCCTCTCCAAGAGACGATCGGATCCAAGATTGCCTTTCACGCGCTTGCGGCTGGAAAATATGTCATGCGACTTCAAGTGAGCGATGCGGTGAATGTCGTTGAGGTCCTTCAAACCGTCCTCGTACAAGAAAAATCGGCGACTCCCGCCCCGCCCGCGGCGATCAATCAGATCCCGGTCATTCAACAATTAACCTTAAGCCCCGCGTCACCGATCGAAGAAGGACAACAAAACGTCGTCTTGACGCTGAAGGCGTCCGATGCGGATGTCGGAGATGAACTGGAGTTTTCGCTAGAAGGGATTGGAGCGGATGATCCGGGCGCTTTCTTTCATAAAACAACCGGCCATGTCCCGGCGGGTGCGGCGGTCGACGAAAAGATCGGATTGCTCCCGACCAAGGCCGGCTCCTTCGCCTATCGGGTGGTCGTGAAAGATCTCTCTCAGGGACAGGAAAAAAGTAAGACTGAACAGGTGTTCCATCTCGAAGTGAATCCGAAGCCTCCGGTGATTCCACCCAATCACCCGCCGACGATCGTACTCGTGAGCGATCCCGCCTCCGCTCTGGCACCGGGCAAGACGGTCAACGAAAATGTTCCGGTCGATCTGATTGTGACAGCGACCGATTCCGACGGAGACACCCATTTCAGCGTCAATTGGACCTTGGTCACCGCGCCTCAGGGAATCGCGCGGGGCGTCAACGAAAAATTAACGGCCAAGAATGCCGACCTGTCGACAATGACCTTCAAGACGGCGACGGCGGGGGTCTACCAGTATCAACTCAGCGTCAGCGACGGAAAAAAACAGGACGGGACGGCCACTTTTAATTTTCAGATCGTCGTCGTGCATGTCAATCAGCCCCCCGTTTTCGCGTTTTCGAAGACCCCCGATCAATTATCTTATGAGGAGGGGAACGAGATTACCTTGAATGCGACCCTGACCGACCCCGAAGAGGGGGTGCTTCCGGTTGTCTTTACCGTGAAGGATGCATCGACGAATCAACCGGCGGAGTCCGACAGTTTTTCTCTCGATACCACGAATCCGTCGGCCCAAAAATTCAAAGGATTGAAGCCGGGGAACTTCGTTCTCTCTTTTGCCGGGACCGACCGTGAGGGGCTTTCCTGCACTGAAGGAAGATGCCCGTTCGCCTTGGCGCTGAACTTCGACCGGCGGAATCAATCGCCCGTCCTCCCTCCCATCATCCTGGAGCCGATCGGCGATGTCTTACAGGGAACCTCCGTGACGCTCGACGCCTGCGCCGCGCGCGATCCCGATCCCAATACGAATTTAACGATCCGTTTCGTCTATCAACCGGGGGCCGGCCAGACGCTGGAATCCCTCTCCGATACCCATCTCTCCCAAACCGCTTGCGATGCGGACGACCCGAACCCCGCGCTTTTAGGCAAATACACCCTTTCAGTCGGCGCCGGTGCGACCGGGGCGAATCTGGGAGAGCATCGTTATGAAGTCTCTGCCTCGGACGGCCGCTTGACGGCCACGCAGCCCGTGACGATCAAGGTGATTCAGAACAAGAGCCCGACCATCCATCTCGATGTCTCGCCTTCTTCCGGATCGATTGAAAACGCCCAAGAGGTCGAATTCGACGCCGGACGGACGGATGATGAACGGCCTGCGACACTGGCCTTCGAATGGACCATTGTTCGAAGCGCCAATTCGCCCGTCTCTCAGGCCGATCTCGACGCGATGCTGAAAACGGTTCCCGGAAAATCGGCGACGACGGTGAGAAAGTTTATTCCGAATTTTCCCGCGGGTCAGGCCTTGAACGGTTCGGTCATCATTCGTCTAGCGGTGAGCGACGGCCTGAACCGGGTCGTCGAAGAAAAGACCGTTCTCCTCCAGGACAATTGCCCCGGGATCTTAAATCCGGACCAGACCGATTCGGACCACGACGGCCTCGGCAATGTCTGCGACCCGACGCCGTTGCCGCCCCCTCCCACTCCGCCGGCGACACCCCCTTCAACGCCTGTCCCGCCGCCGCCTCCACCCTCGCCGCCTTCCCCACCACCGGCTCCTCCCGTCATTGATACGGATAGAGACGGGATTCCGGATACCCGCGACAACTGTCCGACGGTGTCCAATGCGAACCAGGCGAATAATGACCGAGACGCGCTGGGAGATGCCTGTGATCCCGATGATGACAACGACGGAAAACTCGATACGGCCGACAATTGTCCTCTGGTCTCTAATGCCGACCAATTTGACATGGACGGGGATAGGATCGGAAACGCCTGCGATCCTGATATGGATAATGACGGCAAACTCAACGGTTCGGACAACTGTCCCTTGGTCAGCAATCCTCTTCAACTGGATCTTGATGGGGACGGATTTCAGACCAACGGCGGCGGAGATAAATGCGATTTTTGTAACGAATTCTTTAAGAGGGCGAATGCCGCCGTTGCAATAAACTATGACATCTTTCTCAAACTTAGAATTCCGAGACGATCCTCACCGACACCTTGTGGGCTGGGCGGCCAGATCATGAGTCCTCAAAGCGGTCCCGTGATGAAGATCAATAACGGAAACAACCAATTCCCCAGAAGCCAGACATGTGTGCCGGGTGCGGTTTCAAATGGGAATGATAATTATACGGTTGCCTATAATGTCGATATACAAAAAGGATCCGGCACCTCCCAATCTTTTAATGTGGATGTGTCCCATCTTGCGCCGGTGGATTCGAATGGCACATCAGCCTTTGAGATCGTGGAGGCCAAATTAATTCGATCCTCTCGAAATCAGCCGGTCGTCGTGGACGGAAAAACCCAGACCCAAGTCGACCGTTTGATCACCTTCGGAACAGCGGATACCACGATTCCTCCGGTCAACCCCAATTTCACATCGATCGCCATCACCCGAGGCGCCTTCGGAAGGTTTTATACGTTCACCGTTCCCTTTCCAAACTGTCTCCAGTGAACACCGACGACTAGGGGCCAAGTCTTGACAGGGCCCCTACTTGTCCGGTCAGGCCATCCTTTATTTTACAAAATAATGATGTTGATTTTCATGAAAATCAGCAATAGAGTTACTGAATGAAATATGTCCCCCGCACTCTGGATATCGGCAGCCTGTTGAAAAAGAAGTCTATTTTCCTCTTTGGACCCCGATCGACCGGTAAGACCACGCTCGTCGAGCACCAGTTACCCAACGCACGCGTCTATAACCTTCTCGATACCCGACTGTTTTCCCGATTGGTCAAGGATCCCGGATTGATGGCTGAGGAAACGGCGGGGGACAAGAGAATGATCGTTATCGATGAGATTCAGAAACTGCCTTCCCTTCTGGATGAGGTGCAACGACTCATTGTGGAACGCCGTCAGACCTTTCTTCTGACCGGCAGCAGTGCACGCAAACTGAAACGAGGTTCCGCTAATCTTCTCGCCGGCAGGGCCTGGCAGGCTGATTTTTTTCCGCTGACGTCCAGGGAAATTCCCCAATTTAATCTGGTGCGTTATCTCAATCGAGGAGGCCTGCCGCACGTCTACTTTGGAGAAGACCCTTCCGAGGATCTGGAAAACTATGTCGCTCTCTATCTGAAGGAAGAGATTCAGTCGGAATCTCTCATCCGCAGTCTTCCGGCATTCGCTTCCTTTTTGGACGCCATCGCCCTTTCCAATGGAGAGGAGATCAGTCTGGAGTCTTTTGGACGGGATTGCAGCGTCTCCCCCGGCACCGTGAGAAATTACATTCAAATTCTTGAAGACACCCTCATTGGTTTTTCATTGCCGGGGTTCACCAAGACAAAGAAGCGGAAGGCGATCTCGCGCATCAAACATTATCTTTTCGATGTGGGTGTCGTGAATACCCTTTGCCATCGCGGGGAGATCCGACTCCGTTCGGAATTATTCGGCAGGGCCTTTGAACAATTTATCATCCAGGAAATCCGTGCCTATCTCGGTTACCGGCGGCGAAAACTTTCGCTGACCTACTGGAGATCCCTGTCGCAATTCGAAGTGGATGTTATTGTCGGCACGGAACTCGCCCTGGAAATCAAGGGAAGCCTCCAGATCAAGGAAGATCATCTGAAGGGTCTCCGAGCCCTCAAGGAGGAGGGTCTCATCAGAGACTATGCCGTCGTCTCGCTGGACATGGAGGAGAGAAAGACTTCTGATGGCATCCGGATTTATCCTTGGGAGAAATTTCTTCGACTTTTGTGGGAAGACAAGCTGTTGACTCATCAAGAGTAAAAACTGCGGAAGGGGAGGGATTCGAACCCTCGGTACGGTGTTACCCGTACAACAGTTTAGCAAACTGTCCGCTTAAGCCGCTCGCGCACCCTTCCTTCTAAACCAATTCTTCCACAGAGACATTCATGACCGCAGCGACCCTCTCTAAAGTTTCCATGGAAGGTCGGTAGGAACTTTTTTCAATCCGGCTGACAAAGGCCTGAGCGGTGCCGAGTCTTGCGGCAAAATCATCTTGTGTCCACCCCTTTTTCATTCGAATTTCGCGAATTCTATTTTGCAGAAACTCCCTGCGGATCGCTTCCGCCGAAAAGTTTTTGCCCTTCTTTTTGGTCCTTCGAAGGGCTTCGATAGAATCTTCAAGATCTTCCAGGTAGTCAATAAGATTGTCGGCCTCTTTGATGTCGACGACGGCCAGTTTGCGCTTTTCAATTTGAATATATTGGACATTCATAAACCCTCCTAGTGATAAGCTTCTTCTCTCTTGCGGATATGGACGACCAAGACAATCAAACGATTGGTCTGCAGATCAAAGACAACCCGATAATCACCCACCCGCATTCGATAAAAAGGCGAATTGACGAGCCTTTTGACATTTCCCTTTAAAAAAGGATTGCTCGCAAGTTTTTCAGTTTCCAAGATAATTCTTTTTTGCCATTGCGGATCGAGTCGCTTCAAGTCTTTTCTTGCCCCGGAAGTATACTCAATCCGATACATAACTATTATATAATAGTTATAAGTTATGATGTCAATCCTATTGACCCCATCGAGTCCATGGGTCAAAGCTACCGGTGTGCAAAGGAAAGCCAGGTTTTCTCCATTCGATCTCAAGAACTATCGGCTTCCCGACAAGTACGGCGCTTGGCTCGGTTACCGGGTGGTCAATCTTGACCGCAAGAAGTTCGAGGCGACCCTGGCCCTCGATCTTCGGGACGATCATCTCTCTCCGGCCGGTCGGATCCACGGTGGGGTGATTTCCGGTTTTTTTGACTTTGCCTGCGGCGCGGCCGTTTTTTCGACGATGAACCCTGAAGACTTTTGCTCCACGGTCGAGTTGAAGGTGAATTACTTTTATCCGTTGAACTCGGGAGACAAACTCCTGTGCGATTCTAAGGTGGTCTTTCGCGGAAAGCGCCTCTGCGTCGCCCAAGCGTTTCTTTACCGGAACGGAGAAAAGAAACCGGTCGCAATGGCGACCTCGACATTGAATATTGTTTCGAAGAAGAAGTAAGGTCTTGCTGGACATGAGGAGGATCCGGCTTTGCCGGTCCGAACAAATTGAGGCCGGGGCTTTGAGGACCTGCCTCAAGCGGAGACCTCCGGTAGTCAGAGATGGTTGGAATATGCACAAGCATCTGGCTTTGCCAGGGCTTGTGCATTACGGAAGGGGGTTTGGGGGACCCGCCTCAAGCGGTCCCCGATGATAAAGGAGGGGTGGCCGAGTGGCTGAAGGCGCCAGTCTTGAAAACTGGAGTGCCCGCAAGGGTACCGTGAGTTCGAATCTCACCCCCTCCGCATTTCAGCGATTGTCGGGGATTTTTGAAAAATCGCGGCGGCAGTCGCCGCCGCAGGTTTGGAAGGATTTGAAGAGCGCCCCCCATCGGAGGGAGTTAAACCTCGGAAATTTAAAGACAAAGATTCGCCCCCCACAAGAAG
>OBEQ012036071.1_pt1 | contig 15331 bp, 10 predicted proteins | sample 1670901 | NCBI WGS metagenome assembly OBEQ01 (sample SAMEA104232315, study PRJEB22302) | groundwater metagenome | biome: forest; feature: aquifer; material: groundwater | place: USA | collected 2011-08-07 | depth 5.4 m | reverse complement strand
GAACTTCGCCAGGCCCTTATCCGCCGACACTTTGGTCAACGCTGCGGTCAACGTCGTCTTGCCGTGGTCCACGTGCCCGATCGTCCCAATATTCACGTGCGGCTTCCGCCGCTCATATTTCGCCTTCGCCATACCCGCTCCCTTCCGTCCTCACTCAGAAATCAATTCGACTACTCACCCCGATACTTGGCAATGATGGCCTCTGAAATCTGTCGGGGCACCGGATCATATCGGTCGAATTCCATACTATAGGTGGCTCGCCCCTGTGTTCGAGACCGAAGATCCGTTGCATACCCGAACATTTCACTGAGCGGCACCGACGCATCAATGACCTGAGCAGCCGCCCGCCCCTTCATGCCTTGGATCTTGCCACGACGACCGTTCAAATTGCCGATTACATCGCCCATAAAATCCTGAGGTACCACGACCTCCACCTTCATAATCGGCTCAAGCAACACAGGATCAGCTTTCTTGCAGGCATCGACAAATGCCATCGAACCGGCAATTTTAAACGCCATTTCATTGGAGTCGACGTCATGAAACGATCCATCGATCACCATCACCCGAACATCGCGAAGCGGATACCCCGCAATGACGCCGGAATCGAGCCGTTCCTTCACACCCTTTTCAATCGCCGGGATGAACTCTTTCGGAATAGATCCGCCGACGGTTTTATTGATGAACTCCAAGCCCTTGCCTGATTCGGCAGGCTCAACCGTCAACACGACATGTCCATATTGGCCACGACCACCAGTCTGCTTAATGTACTTCGCCTCAGCTTCAGCCTTCTTGCGAATCGTTTCCCGAAAGGCCACCTCTGGCTTTCCGACATTAGCCTCTACCTTGAACTCGCGCAGCATCCGATCGACGATGATTTCCAGATGCAACTCTCCCATCCCGGCAATGATGGTCTGCGCGGTCTCTTCATCCGTCTTCACCCGGAACGAGGGATCTTCCTGCGCCAACTTCTGGAGCGCGAAGCCCATCTTCTCTTGATCTTGTTTGGTTTTTGGCTCAATCGCCATTGCGATGACCGGCTCGGGGAATTTCATCCCCTCGAGCAGAACCGGCTGCTTTTCATCCGCCAGCGTGTCCCCGGTCGTCGCCCCTTTTAGTCCGACGGCCGCAACAATATCACCCGCATAGGCCACATCGATGTCTTCCCGCTTGTTCGCATGCATCTTCAGAAGGCGTCCGACCCGATCCCTCGTCCCCTTCGTCACATTCGAGACGGACGTTCCCGTCTTCAACGTGCCGGAATATACCCGTAGAAAGGTGAGCTGACCCGCAAACGGATCCGTCATAATCTTGAAGGCTAACGCTGCGAATGGCTCACTATCTGACGGACGTCGCTTTACTTCCTGCTCGGTATTCGGATCAATCCCGGTCACTGACTCAACATCAAGTGGGGATGGAAGAAAATCCACAACCCCATCCAACAGCTGTTGAACACCCTTGTTCTTGAAAGCCGACCCACACAGAATAGGAGTCATCTTCATCGAAATCACGCCTGCACGAATAGCTCGACGAATCTCTTCTTCCGTTAAGGGCTGGCCATTGAGATACTTTTCCATTGCCTGTTCGTCAAACTCAGCGACCGCATCCAGCATTTTATTGCGGTATTCCTTGGCTTGGTCGAGCAAATCGGCAGGAATATCCTTGACGATGTACTTGGCGCCAAGCGTCTCGTCATCATACACATAGGCCTTCATGGTCACGAGATCGATCGACCCCTTGAATTCAGACTCTCGGCCAATAGGGATCTGAATCGGAACAGGGTTTGCTCCCAACCGATCGATCATTGTCTGGACGCTGGTATAGAAATCTGCGCCGATGCGGTCCATCTTGTTCATGAACGCGATCCTCGGCACACTATACTTATCCGCCTGCCGCCAGACCGTCTCAGATTGAGGCTCAACTCCCTGCACGGAGTCAAACACCGCCACAGCCCCATCGAGCACCCGAAGCGAACGCTCGACCTCAATCGTAAAATCAACGTGCCCCGGGGTATCGATGATATTGATACGGTGGTCTCGCCAGAAACAGGTCGTTGCAGCAGCCGTAATTGTAATACCGCGCTCCCGCTCCTGCTCCATCCAATCCATCGTCGCCGCGCCTTCGTGAACCTCACCCATCTTGTGTGAAATTCCTGTGTAGAAGAGGATGCGCTCTGTTGTCGTCGTCTTACCGGCATCAATGTGAGCCATGATGCCGATATTCCGAGTTTGCTCTAATGGTGATTGACGCGCCACGTACTTCCCCTGAAAAAATATATGCCACAACCAGGGCCGGTGAAACGCTGCGACTTACAAGCACCCGCGTGAGCGGATCGCAGCACGGCCCAGCTGCAGCACAGAACGACGCTACCAGCGATAGTGCGCGAACGCCTTATTGGCTTCCGCCATCCGATGCACGTCTTCCCGCTTCTTAACCGCCGCCCCCGTATTGTTCGACGCGTCCAACAACTCAGCCGCAAGCTTCTCCCGCATACTCTTACCACCGCGAGTCCGGGAATATTCCGCCAACCATCGAAGCGCCAGAGACATCCGGCGAGCCGGGCGAATTTCCACCGGCACCTGGTACGAAGCGCCACCCACTCGACGTGACTTCACCTCAACGACCGGCTTCACGTTATCAAGCGCCGACCGGAATACTTTAAGTGGATCGTTGCCGGTCTTCTCCTGAATAACATCGAAGGCTCCGTAGCAAATACGCTCGGCCGTACTCTTTTTTCCACCCGACATCAGAATATTCACAAATTTCCCGACGAGCTTATCCCGATATCGCACATCAGGCAGTGGGTCGCGGTGGTCTAAAAATCTAGTCCTTGGCATGTGTCATTCACTCTCTCGTTACCAAACTGTGATAATCGTCTTACTTGGGACGCTTCGCTCCATACTTCGAACGGCTCTGCTTTCGATCCGCCACACCGACGGCATCGAGCGCGCCTCTGACGATGTGGTAGCGCACACCCGGCAAGTCCTTCACACGTCCGCCACGCACAAGCACGATGGAATGCTCTTGAAGGTTGTGGCCGACACCGGGGATATATGTCGTGACTTCCATCCCATTCGTCAACCTGACACGCGCAACTTTACGCAGCGCTGAGTTCGGCTTCTTCGGCGTTGAGGTATAGACACGAAGACAGACACCACGCTTCTGAGGACAGGACTTGAGCGCGGGACTTTTGGTCTTCGCGTGCGCCAGCTGGCGGCCTTTTCTGACTAACTGATTAATTGTCGGCATTAGTACGTCACTCTCATCTTCGGCACAGTTTGACCGTTTTCCACGTTAACCCTTCAGGGGCAGAGCCGGTGGATTGTAGTGAGCATTGACCGCTGTGTCAAGCCTTCACTTGCATCGCTTGCATTATGAGCGAGCGGGCTCTACCGATCCCGTCGCAACACCTTCGTGCGTAAGCGGCGCAGCATCTCCCTGAGCAACAATCACGGGCTCAGGCTTGGGACTAATGACGAAGGTATCCCGATACTCTTCGAAACCGGTTCCAGCTGGAATCAAACGACCGACGATGACATTTTCTTTGAGGCCCAACAGATTATCGACGCGCCCGTTGATCGCGGCTTCTGTCAAGACACGGGTTGTCTCCTGGAATGAGGCTGCCGAGATAAAGCTATCGGTCGTCAATGCTGCCTTGGTAATACCCAGTAGCACCGGCTTCCCAAGACCCGGCTGCCCACCCTTCCCCAACACTCGCGCATTCTCTTCGTCAAATAACATCTTGCTGACTTGACTGCCTGGCAAAAATTCGGTGTCGCCAGGATCCTCGATTCTGACCTTGCGCAGCATCTGCCGCACAATAATCTCGATGTGTTTGTCATTGATCGTCACCCCTTGCAGCCGATAGACATCCTGCACTTCATCGACGAGATATTTTTGCAGCTCGTTCGGACCCAGCACATCGAGAATGTCGTGCGGATTGGCCGATCCGTCCATCAACGGCTCACCGGCCCTGACCCAATCGCCCTCGTGCACGTTGACATGCTTGCCCTTGGGTATGAAATATTCTTTCACATCGCCCATCTTATTATTGACCAGCACTTTGCGCATACCCTTCACGAAGCCGTCGTACGACACTTCGCCATCGATTTCGCTGATGACGGCGGTCTCCTTCGGCTTTCTAGCCTCGAACAACTCAGCCACGCGAGGCAGACCACCAGTAATATCTTTCGTCTTAGTCGTCTCCCGCGGAATCTTGGCCAACACGTCGCCAGGAGTGACCACTGCGCCTTTTTCGACGAAAATATGGGCCCCGACAGGAAGCAGATAGCGAGCCACGTTTGCCGCCGCTGCAACCTTGGCGGTCTTCCCACCCTCATCCTTGATCGAGACACGTGGACGTAATGTCGCGCCACTATGTTCGACGATGACCTTGCGGGAGAGACCGGTCACTTCATCAAACTCCTCCTTCATGGAAACGCCTTCAACGATGTCTCCGTACGCCACCTTACCGCCGACCTCAGTAAGAATAGTGAGCGAGTATGGATCCCATTCGACCAATTTCTGGCCCACCTCGACACGACCACCATTTTTCACCTTGATCTTGGCACCGTAGACGACCCCGTACTTCTCGCGCTCACGCCCTGTCTCATCGACGATGGCAATCTTGGCATTCCGATTCATCACGACCCATTCAGCCTCTTTATTCCGGACCGCAATTCCTGGGTTAGGGAAGTCCGCATTTTTCTTGGCATCGAAGCTCATGAACTTGATGGTGCCGGCATGCTTGGCTTCGGTCACCGTCTGCTCAACCACCTTGCTCGCCGTTCCACCAATGTGAAACGTCCGCATGGTCAGCTGTGTTCCCGGCTCACCAATCGACTGTGCTGCGATAACACCAACGGGCTCGCCTTTTTCGACCAACCGTCCGCGGGCCAAATCTCGCCCATAACACGATCGACAGACTCCACGGCGTGACTGACAGGTCAGCACCGAGCGAATCTTGACGTGGTCGACCGCAGCTTCCACGATCGCCTTTGTCCGGTCCTCGTCGATCTCCTCATTGAACGACACAATGATCTCACCTGTGACAGGGTCGCGAATATCTTCTGCTGCCAACCGTCCCAACACCCGCTCTTCGATCGGCTGAATGATTTCACCCCCCTCGACCAATGCGCTCACAATGATGCCATCGGTGGTGCCGCAATCAATTTCGTTGATAATCACATCCTGTGCGATATCCACCAAGCGGCGCGTGAGATAACCGGAGTTTGCAGTCTTCAACGCCGTATCGGCCAACCCCTTACGGGCACCGTGCGTCGAAATAAAGTACTGCAACACCGTTAATCCTTCGCGGAAGTTGGCGGTGATAGGAGTCTCGATGATTTCACCGGACGGCTTCGCCATCAATCCGCGCATACCTCCCAACTGGCGGATCTGCTGCGAGCTTCCGCGAGCACCGGAATCCGCCATCATGAAGATTGGATTAAAAGACTCGGCCTTGCCCGGATCGCCACCCGCGCCCAATTCCTTCATCATTTCAGTGGCAATCTGTTCAGTCACATGGGCCCAGATGTCGATCACCTTGTTATAGCGTTCGCCGTTGGTAATCAATCCCTCGGCATATTGCCGCTCGATCTCTGCGACCTCATGCTGAGCCTTCCCCAACAATTCTTGCTTCTTGGTCGGAATATGCATGTTGTCAATGCAGATCGAAATACCGGCGCGCGTGGCATACTCGAACCCCGTGTCCTTGACCTTGTCGAGGAAGGTGACGGTCTCACGGTGACCACACTGGCGATAGACCGTATCGATGAGCTTCGTCATTTCCTTCTTGGTCATGAGCTTATTCGCGTTGGCGAACGGCAATCCCGGAGGGAGCACATCCGACAGGATGACTCGCCCGACGGTGGTCTGAACGAGACTCCCCTCGATCCGTACCTTGATCCGCGCATGCACGTCCAATTCTCGCGAATCAAATGCAATGCGCACTTCCTCCGGTGAACCGAACACTTTCCCCTCTCCCTTGCATCCTGCACGCTCTTTAGTCAGCCAATAACAACCGAGCACCATGTCCTGCGACGGTACTGCAATCGGCTTGCCGTTGGCAGGCGAGAGAATGTTATTGATCGACATCAGCAGCACACGCGCCTCGACCTGCGCTTCGACTGACAACGGAACGTGGACTGCCATCTGGTCGCCGTCGAAGTCGGCGTTGAACGCGGCACAGACCAGCGGATGCAGCCGGATGGCCTTGCCTTCAACCAACACGGGATCGAACGCCTGGATACCAAGACGGTGCAACGTCGGTGCACGGTTCAACAACACAGGATGTTCGCGAATCACCTCGTCAAGCACGTCCCACACTTCCGGCCGTTCTTTTTCGACCAAGCGTTTGGCACTTTTAATCGTAGTCGCCGCGCCTCGCTCCTCCAGCTTGTGGAAGATAAAGGGCTTGAAGAGTTCGAGCGCCATCTTCTTGGGCAACCCGCATTGATGCAGCCGAAGCTCTGGTCCCACAACAATGACGGTTCGGCCAGAATAATCGACCCGTTTACCGAGCAGGTTTTGGCGAAAGCGCCCCTGCTTCCCCTTCAACATATCGCTCAACGATTTGAGCGGCCGCTTGTTGGGCCCACGAATCGCGCGACCGCGACGACCGTTGTCGAAGAGCGCATCAACCGCTTCCTGCAACATCCGCATTTCATTTCGGATAATCACGCCCGGCGCCTTCAGTTCAATCAGCCGCTTCAGCCGATTATTCCGATTGATGACGCGGCGGTACAGGTCGTTCAAGTCCGATGTCGCAAACCGTCCGCCGTCCAGCGGCACAAGCGGACGCAACTCTGGTGGCAGCACCGGGATCACATCCATGATCATCCACTCAGGCATGTTTCCAGACTTGCGGAAGGCCTCGATGACTTTCAGCTGCTTCGCGTATTTCTTCTTCAACGCTGCGGAGGCCGACGTCTTAGCCTTAGCCTTGATTTCATCCCACTTGGCATTGATGTCGATCTTGCGGAGCAACTCCCGAATGGCATCGGCGCCGATACCGACTTTGTAGGAACCGGGGCCGTATCCTTTATTCTGGAGCTCGCGAAGCATTTCCTCCGAGACCAGCTCCTTTTCTGTCAAATCTGTCGATCCTGGATCGACACACACATAGCTCTCGAAATAGAGAATCCGCTCCAGCCCTTTGAGGCTCATGTCGAGCAAGGTGCCGATCCGGCTCGGCACGCCCTTGAGGAACCAAATATGCGCAACCGGCGCCGCGAGCTCGATATGGCCCATGCGCTCTCGGCGGACTTTTGACTGAATGACCTCGACACCGCACTTGTCACAGACAATACCGCGGTGCTTCATGCGCTTGTACTTACCGCAGTTGCACTCCCAATCCTTGATCGGACCGAAAATCTTCGCGCAGAACAGTCCGTCTTTTTCCGGTTTAAACGACCGGTAATTGATGGTCTCCGGCTTCTTCACTTCGCCATAGGACCACGACCGAATTTTTTCGGGTGACGCGATCCGGATCCGCATCGAATCGAACGACACCGCATCACGCGGCTTCTCAAACAATGTATAGACGCCTTCCAAGGTAATGACCTCCTCTGATGCCGGACGCTATGGCCGGCACACAAATGGGTTAGTCTTGCGACTTGACCAGTTCGACGTCGAGCCCCAAACTCTGCAGCTCTTTGACCAAGACGTTAAACGACTCGGGCAATCCGGGTTCCAGGAACGGTTCACCCTTGACGATCGCTTCGTACATCCGTGATCGGCCTGGCACGTCATCCGATTTCACCGTCAAGAACTCTTGCAGCGTGGACGCAGCCCCATAGGCCTGCAACGCCCACACTTCCATTTCTCCCAATCGCTGGCCGCCGAATTGGGCTTTGCCGCCGAGCGGTTGCTGCGTGACAAGAGAATAGGGACCGATCGACCGTGCGTGAATCTTGTCGTCGACCAAGTGGTGGAGCTTTAAGACATACATGTAACCAACCGTGACGGGGCTGCCGAACATTTCTCCGGTTCGACCATCCATCAGCATCGTTTGCCCGCTGGTCGGCAAGTTCGCCTTCTTGAGCAGTTCTTTAATCTCTGTTTCTGACGCCCCATCGAACACCGGGCTCGCCACCTTGATCCCCAATGCCTTGGCCGCCCAGCCCAGGTGAGTTTCTAGAATTTGACCGACGTTCATACGCGACGGCACACCGAGCGGATTCAGCACAATTTCCACCGGCGTCCCATCCGGCAAGCACGGCATGTCTTCCTCGGGCAAGACCCGAGAGACCACGCCTTTGTTTCCATGCCGCCCGGCCATCTTGTCGCCGACCTGAATCTTGCGCTTCATCGACACATAAACCTTGACGAGCTTGATCACGCCAGGCGGAAGCTCATCTCCCCGCTTCAGACGCCCCACCTTCTCGTCGTACAGCGTCTGTAAAATCTCGATCTGTTCCTTCGCCCGCCGCTCGACGTCTTCCAGTTCTTTCTGCTCGTCAGGATCGCTCAGAATGATGTAACGGACAGTCTCATCCGGCAACCGCTTGAGAATCTCTGCGGTCAGCTTGCCCTTCTTCTTCAGAATGACATCGCCGCTCTCAGGATCCATCAAATCACGACCGACCACCTTCCCCAACAGCAGTTTTCTGATCTTTTTCGTTTTTTCTTCGTCGATGATACGGAGCTCCTCGTGGTGATCACGCTGGAGCTTCATCGCATCGTCGCTTTCGATACTCTTGGAACGCTCGTCCTTATCGAGCCCCTTGCGCGAAAAGATTTTCACATCGACGACGATACCCTCGATACCCGGCGGCACCGTGAGCGATGTATCCTTCACATCGCCCGCTTTCTCACCGAAGATGGCCCGCAACAGCTTTTCTTCCGGCGTCAGCTGTGTTTCGCCTTTCGGCGTCACCTTCCCGACCAAAACATTTCCAGGCTTCACCTCGGCCCCGATACGGATAATCCCACTCTCGTCGAGATCGCGAAGCGCTTCCTCTCCCACGTTCGGAATGTCGCGAGTAATGTCCTCTTTCCCCAACTTGGTGTCGCGGGCCTCCACCTCGAATTCCTCAATGTGAATCGAGGTGAACGCATCCTCGCGCACCAGCTTTTCGCTCAACAGAATGGCGTCTTCGAAGTTGTATCCGCCCCAGGGCATGAAGGCGACCAAAATGTTCTTCCCCAATGCCAGTTCGCCGTGATCGATGGCAGGACCATCGGCCAGAACCTGTCCCACTTTCACAGGCTGCCCAAGCCGCACCACCGGCGTCTGCGTGATGGTCGTACTTTGATTCGATCGTTGGAACTTGATCAGATCGTACACATCCAAACCAGCATCGTTCCTTTTCCGACCTTCTTTCGAATTGGCACGCACGACGATCCTCGTGGCATCCACGCTTTCCACGACACCGGCACGCCGGGCCTGCACGACATAGCCCGAATCACGCGCGACCACGGTTTCCATTCCCGTACCGACTAACGGAGCCTCCGACGTGAGCAGCGGCACCGCCTGACGCTGCATGTTCGATCCCATCAAGGCACGGTTGGCGTCGTCGGGTTCCAAGAACGGCACCAAGGCAGTGGCCACGCTCACCACCTGTTTCGGCGACACGTCCATGTACTCGATCTTGTCCGAGGTGGCTGTCACGAAATCTCCGGCAGCTCGCGCCGAAATGTTTTCGGATACCAGGCGGCCAGAGGCATCCACTTTGGAGTTCGCCTGCGCAATGATGTACTTGTCCCCTTCGATCGCGGAAAGAAACTCGATGTCGTCGGTAACCCGCCCCTTCACCACTTTGCGATACGGCGCTTCAATAAACCCAAACTTGTTGATACGCGCATAGGTCGCCAACGACGTGATCAAGCCGATGTTCGGGCCTTCCGGCGTTTCAATCGGACAAATACGGCTATAGTGCGAAGGATGGACGTCGCGAACTTCGAACCCCGCTCGCTCTCTTGTCAACCCACCGGGACCGAGCGCAGAAAGCCGCCGCTTGTGTGTAATTTCTGCGAGCGGATTCGTTTGGTCCATGAACTGAGACAACTGGCTGCTGCTGAAGAACTCTTTCACGGCAGCGACTACGGGCTTCGCATTGATCAAATCGTGCGGCAGCACCGTTTCCATGTCCAGCAGGTTCATCCGCTCCTTGATGCTGCGCTCCATGCGGACCAACCCGAGTCGGAATTGGTTCTCCAACAACTCGCCGACCGAACGGACACGACGATTGCCCAGGTGGTCGATGTCGTCGATTTCGCCCTTCCCCAGCTTCAAGTTCACGAGATAGCGGATCACCTCGACCATGTCCTGCGCCGTCAGCGTCCGCTGCTCCAGCGGCAGATCGAGGCCCAGTTTCTTGTTCAGCTTCAGACGCCCGACCGGCGAAAGATCATACCGCTTGGAGTTCATGAACAGATTGTCGAAGAGTGCTCGCGCCGTGTCGACTGAGGGCGTTTCTCCAGGCCGCAAGCGGCGATAGATCTCGACCATCGCCTCCTCTTTGGAGACGGTCTTATCCATCTCCAAGGTGTCCAGAATCACCGGCGTCGACGTAACCGTATCGAAGTAGATCGCCTTGAATTCTTCAATGTCGCTTTCGAGCAGCGTCTTGACGATCTCAGCGGTGAGCCGCTGATTTTTCTCAGCTATCTTGCTTTTCTTTGAATCCACCAGTTCGGTCAGGACCGCACGACCGATCAATTCGCTCGGTGCAAGCGGGATTTCCTTCACGCCAGCCGCCTTGAGCTTCGCAATGAGCCCCTTCGTGAGCTTGGCGCCTTCCCGCACCAATGGTTCCTTGCCACCCTTTTCTAACATTTCCGCCGAACAGCGCAGACCCTGATGAATCTCAGGGTCGAGCTTTCGCAGCATCTTGCCCTTGACGATCCGAATCTCCTCGACCGGGTAATACATCTTGAGCAAATCGTCGCCTGAATACCCGAAGGCCTTCAACAGAATGGTCGTCGGCATTTTTCGCCGGCGATCGATGCGCACATAGAGAATATCGCGAGCGTCGAATTCGAAGTCCAACCACGATCCACGATAGGGAATGATCCTGGCGGAGTACAACACCTTGCCGCTGGAGTGCGTCCGGCCCTTATCGTGCGTAAAGGACGCTCCCGGAGACCGATGCAACTGACTGACCACCACACGTTCCGTGCCGTTGACAATGAAGGTTCCCCGCTCCGTCATGAGCGGCAACTCGCCGACATAGACTTCCTGCTCTCGGACGTCGAGCACCTTTTTCTTGGAGCCCTTATCTTCCTTGTCGAACACGACCAAGCGTACTCGAAGCTTGAGCGGAACGGCAAAGGTCATCCCCTGTTCAAGGCATTCTCGCTCATCGTACTTAGGGGTGCCGAGCGTGTAGCTCGTAAACTCCAATACGGCCGTATTGTTGTAATCCGGAATCGGAAAGACACTCGCCAAGGCTGCCTGGAGCCCATGATCTTTGCGACGTTCCGGCTCGACCTCCCGCTGAAGGAATTCTTCATAGGAGCGCTTCTGGATCTCAATAAGATCGGGAATTTCGATGCTGCTATGAATGCGAGAGTAATCTTTTCGCTCGATAAACTCTTGCAGAGTCGTTTCGGACATTCGCCGGTCCTCCACTACACAATGGGCAGACTTGGGCGCCCGCACATGGCAAGCGCCCACAGATTCTAGAGACTGGTCAAATCGAGGCTACTTGATCTCGACCTTGGCGCCGCTCTCCTCGAGCTTCTTCTTCATGGTGTCGCATTCTTCCTTCGTCACACCGGTCTTCACAGGCTTTGGCGCGCCTTCGACCAGATCCTTCGCTTCCTTCAACCCGAGGCTGGTGAGTTCGCGAACGACCTTAATGACTTGGATTTTCTTGTCCGCCGGAGCAGACACAAGCACGACGTCGAACGCTGTCTTCTCTTCAGCTGCAGCGGCGGCGCCTCCACCTGCCGTAGGAGCGGCGGCAGCGACCGGTGCGGCAGCAGTGACGCCGAATCGGGTCTCTAACCCCTTCACAAGTTCTGCCAAATCGAGCACACTCATCGTCTCGATGGCCTTGATCAACTCTTCCTGTGATAATTTTGCCGTGGTTGTTGACATGTCCCCTTCTCCTTTTCGTTTATCCTGAATGGCTGCAATGACTCTCACAAATTTCGACAAGACCGCACTAAGCGTATACACCAGGCCACGCGCCGGCCCCTGCATGGCCGACAATAACATCGCAATGAGGACTTCCTTCTTCGGCAGCTTCGCCACAGCCGCCAATTCAGCCGGCTGCACCACCTTGCCCTCCAACACACCGATGGTGATCTTAATCTTCTGCTCACGCTTCTCCGCCAGAATAAAATCCTGAAGGATCTTGGCCGGGAGCACCGGATCGTCATAGCCGATCACCAGCCCTGTCGGTCCCTTGAGGTAGGCCTTCACCCCGGAAAGGATCGTGCCTTCAGCAGCGCGGGCAGCCAACGTATTCTTGACGACCTTATATTCGGCTTTTGCGCCTCGCAACAGCTTGCGAAGTTCCGTAACCTGGTTGACGGAGAGCCCGGCGCTTTCGGTGACAATAGCAAGCCGTGCACGACCGAATGTCTCTGTCAACTCTGCAACGGCTGTCGATTTCTCGTCCTTATTCATAATCGAACCCTTCCCCTTCCACGCGGAACACCCCGACTAACTCCACTCCTTGGCTAACGCAATGGCGTCGAGCTTCACCCCAGGCCCCATCGTGCTCGAGAGAGTCGCGCTCATCAGATAGCGCCCTTTGCACGAGGCGGGCTTTGCCTTGATCACGGCTTCAAGAACTGCCGCAGCATTGTCATAGAGCTGCTCAGGCTGAAACGATACCTTCCCGACAGGCACCTGAATGATTCCAGCCTTTTCAACCTTGTACTCCACACGGCCCTTACGGATTTCCGACACGGCCTTGCCCACGTCAAAGGTCACGGTCCCGGTCTTCGGATTCGGCATAAGCCCGCGAGGGCCCAGGGCCTTTCCGAGCTTCCCGACGGCTGCCATGAGATCCGGGGTCGAGATGGCGCAATCGAAATCCAGCCACCCACCTTTGATCTTTTCCATCAAGTCGTCGGACCCGACATAGTCCGCCCCGGCTTGCCGCGCCTCCTGCTCCTTCTCTCCCTTGGCAAAGACCAACACGCGCACCTTCTTCCCCGTGCCATGCGGCAGCGAGGTCGTGCCACGCACCATTTGGTCCGCGCGCTTAGGATCGACGCCTAGGCGAAGCGCCAGATCGACGGATTCATCGAACTTTGTGAAGGCTGAACGCTTCACCGCCTCGACTGCCTCACGCAGAGCATAGGCCCGAGGTTCAAGCTTCTCAACTGCCGCTCTCATCTTCTTCCCCATTTCCGTTCTCCCCTCTACACCATCGCAAGTTCTGGATCAGGCAGGACTGCCAAGTACTGCCCGCATCGACCGATGCCCTTCCCTGGGCACGCGGTCCGCGAGCACGACTGGCAGTCCTGTCCGATCTAACGCCTCACCCTTGAACCACCACTCCCATACTGCGCGCCGTCCCCTCAATGATCTTGATCGCCCCCTCAAGATCGACGGCATTGAGATCCGTCAACTTCTTTTGTGCAATTTCACGCAACTGCGCCTTTGTAATCTTTCCGACCTTGTCTTTCTGGGGAACACCTGATCCCTTAATGATGCCCGCAGCCTTCTTCAAGAGGTCGGACGCCGGCGGAGTTTTCATCACAAAGGTAAACGACCGGTCCTTGTAGACCGTGATGACCACCGGAATGATGCTATCTCCTTCTTTTTGCGTCTTCGCGTTGAACTGTTTGCAAAACTCCATGATGTTGACACCGTGCTGACCCAGCGACGGTCCGACAGGGGGAGCCGGGTTTGCCTTCCCGGCCGGAATCTGCAACTTAATCTGTGCCGATACTTCCTTGGCCATGTCCTACACTCCTACCCGCGTTCGACCATTTCGGAGGTTAAATCCGCTCAACTTGTAAAAACCCAAGCTCCACCGGAGTGGAACGTCCAAAAATACTGACCAGGACTTTAAGCCGGGCATGGTCCTGAGCCACCTCGTCCACCACGCCATTAAATCCGAGAAACGGCCCATCGATGATCCGCACATTATCCGTCTTGATGAATTTGACCTGTTCGCGTGGCCCGGACGCTCCCACATCAACCTGCTTCAATAGCGACTCTACCTCGTCCATCGACAAGGGTGTCGGCTGCGCACCAGCGCCGACAAATCCCGTGACCTTCGGCGTCTCTTTGATCATCTGCAAGGTTTCATCGATGAGCGGGGACTCCAACTCCACAATCACATACCCCGGGAAAAACTTCCGTCGAGACGTTCGGCGCTTGCCGTCCTTGATCTCGATCACATCTTCCGTCGGCACGAGTACCTGTCCCAGCTTCTCAACCAATCCCATTTGATTGGCCCGTTCCAGCAAGCTGGTCTTCACCCGCCCCTCGAAGCCTGCGTAGGTATGAATGACGTACCAATTCTTTGCCATGCCCTACCCTCGGATCATTGGTTGACTGTGTGTCATGCAGCGGCTCTCACTTCCTGATATCTGTCTATATAATCTTGCTCACTACCCATACGAGAACCGAGTCGACGGCCGACAGATACAGGGACATGATGATGCAAAAGACAATGACTACCGTCGTGGACCCGACCGTTTCGGCCCGAGTCGGAAACGATACTTTCTTCAACTCGCCGCGCACATCACTGAAGAACTCTCGAATAGAATCCGTAAACTTCCTGAACATGCGCACCTCACCTTCGCTTCTTAGAGAGAGAGAACGCGCTCCGCCCCCTCACCTCGCCCAACTTCCCCACTCGCCACAAACCTACTCGCAATCTACCATCGGTATTGAGCCTGACCCTTCCACTACCCAGCGATTGGCAGGGGCACTAGGATTTGAACCCAGACTCTCGGTTTTGGAGACCGATGTGCTACCATTGACACCATGCCCCTACGACGGCTGGCAACCCAGCCATTGAGCCGGCAGCCCAACTTACTTCACTTCCTTATGGGCAATGTGTTTCCGGCAGAACTTGCAGAACTTATTCCGCTCCAACCGATCCGGATCGTTCTTCTTATTCTTCATGGTGGAATAGTTCCGCTGCTTGCAGATCGTGCATGCCAAATCAATAATCTCTCGCATCTTCTTACTCGTCAGGCGTAAGGCATGAAGCGTGAAGCGATGGCCGACACCCTGCCATCATCCTCTTACCCCTTACCCCTTACCCCTCACGCTCCCTATGGTTTACGCCAAAATTTCGGTGACGACGCCGGAACCGACGGTCTTGCCGCCCTCGCGCACCGCGAACCGCAACCCCTGATCCATCGCGATCGGGCTGATCAGCTCCCCCGTGACACTCACATTGTCCCCCGGCAT
>OBEQ011656236.1_pt1 | contig 15331 bp, 6 predicted proteins | sample 1670901 | NCBI WGS metagenome assembly OBEQ01 (sample SAMEA104232315, study PRJEB22302) | groundwater metagenome | biome: forest; feature: aquifer; material: groundwater | place: USA | collected 2011-08-07 | depth 5.4 m | reverse complement strand
CTTCCCGTAGAAGGGGGGGCTGATCAAGTATTTCAATGTGCCTTCACAGAATCAAATGCAGGAACGAGCAGAATTGGTCTAAGGGTTACACAACGCTCCTATGCTTTTGTCAATGCCCCTGATAACGATTATATCGCACTCCGTTATGATTTGAAAAATATAAGGACAGCCGCTACAGATACTATAAAAAATTTATATGTCGCCATTTACGCTGATTGGGATGTAAGCGATCTTAATATTAATAAAGTTGATTATGATTCAGCGCGATGTTTAGGCTACATGTGGGATTCTACCCAAGCTAAATATTTTGGCGTTTCCTTATTAGATACAACTGCCGCCACATTCAGCGCTGTTTTCAACCCAACCTACATTTATAACAATGGCTTTACGGAAGGAAGTAAATACCGTTTTATGACAAATGGATTTGAGATGACCAAGAGCGACGTACCAAATGATTGGTCATTCGTTCTATCAGCCGGACCATTTACTATACCTCCCGGTAAAAGCAGAAAAATTAGTTTTGCTTTCTTAGGTGGCGATAGTTTGGCACATCTTAAAGCAAATGCCGATGCCGCAAAAATAAAAGGAGCGTCTGTTTTAGGAGTTTCTGAACGACTTTTAGGAATTCCCGATGCCTATTCCTTATATCAGAATTACCCTAATCCTTTCAACCCGGTAACGAATATTTCTTATTCCTTACCTAATCGCGGGCGCGTTTCTTTAAAAGTCTATGATATGCTAGGAAAAGAAGTGGCAACACTTATTGATTCCGACCAACCTGCCGGCAATTATGAAACCCAATTTGATGCTTCACAACTATCAAGCGGTGTATATTACTACAGATTAATTTCAAATAATTTTGTTCAAACCAAAAAGTTAATGTTGGTAAAATAACATAAAGTTGGCATCCATGTAAAAATTGAAAAGGAATCTTCCTTATTTTGAATTCTATTTTTCTTAGGGGTTTAGTTACTAAACCCCTTTTTTTATTATGTTTGCTCCTCAGTTGATTCATTAAGTTAAACAGCTGAAAAATCCATATCCGTAAAGTTAAATATATGAGTTGATTAAGTTGAATCTGACCTAATTTATCCTTAAATTACTAAATATTAATAATTTATAGTGATATCTGTTATCAACTGTAGAAATGCAAAAAGATGATATTTTAATGTTCACCATTGGTATCCAAATAGTTAGTAGTTTCGCCTAATGCCGAAATGAGTATTTACACTCATATAAAAATATTTTTTTCGCCTCCTCAACTTGAGGATGAAGAGCAATTTCGCATCGCAAGAATCTTGAATGCATCTACTATTGCTATTCTCATAGGATTGTTCACGCTATTGATTTATCGTCAGTTGACAGGTCAAATTCGCCTCTTCTTACCTCTTTTGATAATGTGTAGCATTGCTTTGGTTTCTATCGGACTTGTACGCAAAGGATTCATTCGATGGTCTGCAAGCCTCATGTCATGGTCAATTCTTGGTTTTCTTAATTATCTTATAGTCGTGAACGATGGTATTCACGATAGCGCTGTGTTAGCGCTTCCCGGAGTTCTCGTCCTTGGTGGTTTGGTTTTACGAAAAAGATATTTTCTCGTATATATAACTGCTTCGTTAGTTTCAATCTGTATGATCGGATACCTTGAGATTAACGGTTATATCCATAACATGTATTTTGGCAAAACCGCATATCACGATATTCTCGATATTATTGTCATTCTCTGTATAACCGCGGTAACTGTTCGTTTACTCTCTGATAATCTTTTTAAAAGCCTTTCTCTTGCAAGGGAAAATGAAAAGGCACTGCAAGAACAAGCAGTACAATTAACGGAGTCAGAGAAGAAATATCGTGCGCTCTTTGAGGGAGCAAACGATGCTATATTTATTATGAATAGCGAAATATTTCTTCAATGCAATGAAATGACAATAGAAATGTTTGGATGTTCATCACGCTCTGATATTGTTGGTCATTCTCCATGGGAGTTCAGCCCAACTCAACAGCCGGATGGGAGAGAATCAAAAGAAAAAGCGATTGAAGTTATTCATTCTGCAATTCAGGGAACACCTCAACGATTTTATTGGAAACACTCACGGAAAGATGGATCGCTTTTCGATGCAGAGGTTTCTCTCAGTTCTGTTAAATCCGGCAACGATGTATTTATTCAAGCGTTGGTAAGAAATATTACCGAACGGAAACAGGCTGACGATATTTTACGTGAAAATGAAACATTGCTTCGTGAAACACAGACGATTGCCGGGTTGGGAAGTTATACGTTAAATACTAAAACAGGTATTTGGAAAAGTTCTGAGGTTCTGGATGCAATATTCGGAATTGATCAAACATATTCTCGTACAATTGAAGGATGGACAGAAATAATTCATCCGGATGACCGTAAACAAATGAGTGATTATTTTAACAGTGAAGTCTTGGGCAAAAGCATTCCTTTTGACAGAGAATATAGAATTATAAGAAAAAACGATTCTGCTGTCCGATGGGTTCATGGTAATGGTAGATTAGAGGTTGATACTAACGATACAATTGTTAAGATGTTGGGAACAATTATTGACATAACCGAGCGTAAGCATCTGGAAGCGACGTTACGAGAAAGCGAAGAACGATTTAGAAATGTTTTTGAACATGCCGCTGTTGGTAAATCAATGACATCACTGGATGGTAAGGTCATAATAAATAATGCGTTCTGCGAAATATTAGGCTACTCTCAAAAAGAATTATCATCACTGAATTGGCAGACGATAACTCATCCGGAAGATGTTGAACATGATCAAAAAATATTTGATTCCATGATATCCGGAGAAAGATCCTCAGCTCATTGGGAAAAAAGGTATTTACATAAAAATGGTAAAATTGTTTGGGTTGATATAAGTTCGACTGTACAATTTGATAAAGCAGGAATTGCACAATATTTTATTACAACAATCAACGATATCTCTGAACGGAAACGGGCGGAAGAAGCTTTGCGTGAAAGTGAAGCACAATACAGCCACCTTATTGAAACGATGCAGGATGGAGTGTATAGAAGTAGCCATGAAGGGAAATTCCTCGAAATTAATCCCGCGATGGTGAAAATCCTTGGGTACGACAGTAAAGAAGAACTGATGGCAATTGACATCAAATCAGAGTTGTATTTTGATGTACAAGACCGTGAAAGCGCCGCTCTTGATGAAAAGCTCCAGGAAATGGCAATATTTCGCCTGAGAAAAAAAGACGGTTCAGAAATATGGGTTGAAGATCATGGACAGCATGTAGTTGATAGCGAAGGTAAGGTAAAGTACCACGAAGGCGTTTTACGAGATATTTCGGAGCGTATGCAGGCGGAGAACGCATTACGTGCTTCTGAAGCTGAACTTCGATCACTCTTTACTGCAATGAACGATGTAGTATTAATTATGGACAATGAGGGTCGTTATCTAAAAATAGCGCCAACCAACCCCAGTCTCCTGTATAAACCATCGGAAGAACTTTTGGGCAAAAAAGTGCATGAGATATTCCCTAAAGACCAAGCAGACTTTTTTGTGAAGCACATTAGGTTATGTTTAGAAACTAAAACAATTGCAAATGTAGATTATAACATCAAATTGAGAGACAAAGATATATTTTTCTATGCTACTGTCTCTCCGTTAACCGACAATTCTGTAATATGGGTAGCTCGTGATATCACTGATCGGAAGCTGGCTGTGGATGCATTACGCGAAAGCGAAGAACAATATCGCAATGTGGTCACCGTCTCACCGGATGCTATTGTTATCCATTGTGAAGGAAAAATTGTATATGCAAATCCTGCCGCCATTCGATTAGTCGGTGGAATAAGTCCCGACGATGTGATAGGAAAATCACCGCTCCTTTTTGTTCACCCCGATGAGCGTGAATTAATAAGTAAACGCATACTTAGCTTATCAAAAGGAGAAATTCCTTCCTCATGGCTTGAAGAGCGATTTATAAAGCTCGACGGTAGTGTAATCTACGTTGAAGTTATTAGCGTTTCGACCCCATATCAAAGTAAACCAGCGGTACAAGTTGTTGTACGCGATATCACTGAACGAAAACGAGCTGAAAAAGAACTTACTACTCTTGCGCACGCCTTAAAAAGCATAAGGGAATGTGTAAGTATTACCGACATAGAGAATAATATTATCTTTCTCAATCAGGCATTCACCAAAACATATGGCTATGAGGAAAGTGAGCTTAAGGGAAAAAATATTAACGTTATCCAATCTCCTAACAACCCTCTTGACTTAGTCAATGAGATTCTTCCCGAGACCATTCGCGGTGGTTGGCATGGTGAACTTCTCAATAAAAGAAAAGACGGAACAGAATTTTCGGTTTTACTTTCTACCTCTGTGATTCGTGGTGATACAGGTGAACTGCTTGCCCTTATCGGCGTTGCTACCGATTTAACTGATTATAAGTTTGAAGAAGAAAAACGTAAAAGTTTAGAAATACAACTTCAACAATCTCAAAAACTAGAAAGTTTGGGAACCTTAGCGAGCGGCATTGCCCATGATTTTAACAATATCCTCGGCATTATTCTGGGGCATGCATCAATATTGGAAGGTATTCCTGTAGATACAGCGATCATTAAAAAAAGCTCCACTTCTATTATTAAAGCCGGTAAACGGGGAGCATCGTTAGTAAAACAGTTGCTAACGTTTGCAAGAAAAACCGACATTCTTGTCGAATCTGTGCGGTTAAATGATATTGTAATTGAAGTCTCTAAACTGTTAAGCGAAACGTTCCCCCGAACTATCATTATTTCGCTTAATCTTGAACACCAATTACCATCAATTATTGCAGATGCCACACAAATTCATCAAGTCATACTTAACCTTTGTGTTAACGCGCGGGATGCCATGCCGAAGGGTGGAAGACTCTCCATCTCTACTTCTATTAAACAAGGCGATCATATTCGAACAAAGTTCCCCAATGCTGAACAGAATGAATACGCTGAACTTCGTCTTTCAGATACAGGAATAGGTATGGATGGTGCAACACTGCGGCGGATTTATGAGCCATTCTTTACAACAAAAGATATTGGAAAAGGGACGGGATTAGGTCTTTCATTGGTTTTTGGTATTGTAGAAAGTCATAATGGCTTTATTGATGTCCAAAGCGAACCGGGTAAAGGAACAACATTCGAAATTTACTTCCCTCTTCCATTCCAGTTGATTGAACATGAAGATACGAGAGATGGGGGCTCAACAGAAATTATAGGAGGGGATGAAACTATCTTATTGATTGAAGATGAAGAATTACTAAGGGAATTACTTACAGGCATTCTCGAGGAAAAAGGTTACAATATTCTTACTGCTGAGGATGGTGAACGTGGAGTTGAACAGTATGTACAACATCAACAAAATATTCATTTAGTGCTATCTGATTTGGGGTTACCAAAAATAAATGGCTTCGATGCTTTCAAACAAATGAAAGAGATCAATTCAAATATTAAATTTATTATCGCCAGTGGATTCATAGACCCGGAGAATAAGGCGAGTATGCTTGAGTCGGGTATGAAAAGTATTATACAAAAACCTTACAGTTCCGATGAATTGTTATTAACAATTCGAAAAGTTTTAGATCTGAAGTAATACGGCTTTCAGTAAAACATTAAGAAAAAGCCCATGTCACATTAAATGTACTCATGGGCTTTCCAATTACTATCATTTATTCTTACATTATTGCTTCTTCTTCTCGGCTATCGGTTCTTCCAGTAATTGTGAAACTTCATTTCCCTCACGTTTACTTTGCCAGATTGCCCAGGCAATAGCTGAAGCACAGAAGAGAGCAAGTAACCCGGCGATTGATTTCGCCGCAAAGGCAAGATCAGGGCTTGTTACTTTCGGTGCGATAACATTGTAATGTAAAACAATCCCAAGCGTCAGTAAGCTAACCATGTTCATCACTTTGATGAGTGGATTGATTGCCGGACCGGCAGTATCCTTCAAGGGGTCACCAACAGTATCACCTGTGACAGCCGCCTTGTGTGCCTCTGATCCTTTGCCGCCGTAGATTCCATCTTCAATCATTTTCTTTGCATTGTCCCATGCTCCCCCTGCATTAGACATAAATACCGCAAGAAGTTGACCGACAAGAATCATTCCTGCTAAAAACCCGCCTAAAGCATAAGGACCTAAAAGAAAGCCAGTCAACAGTGGTGCCATAATAGCAAGGAATCCGGGACCGATTAATTCCTTTTGAGCAGTATTTGTACAAATATCTACTACCCGACCATAATCAGGTTTTTTCGTTCCTTCCCATATCTCAGGATCACGGAATTGGATTCTACATTCCTTAACGATATAAAATGCCGCACGTCCCACAGCCCTGATTAACATACTGCTAAAGAGAAATGGAACTGCGCCACCAATCAAAAATCCTACAAACACAATCGGATCCGCGATTGTTAGTTTTCCCGCTTCCGTTGCATATTGTGCAACCGTCATTAATTGTATTTTATCTTCACTACCGACAGCAATGACGGCGATAAAACTTGCAAAGAGTGATACTGCCGCAATAACAGCCGAACCGATTGCAATTCCTTTCGTCTCAGCTTTTGTTGTATTTCCAACCGCGTCAAGGTCGGCAAGTATTTGTCGTGCTCGTTTATAACTTCCCGGATTTGCTCGTTCCATTTCTTTCGGTTCGTAACCCATTTCGCCAATTCCATTTGCGTTATCGGCAACAGGTCCAAACACATCCATCGAAATCGTGTTTCCTGTAAGTGTTAACATTCCTATTCCGGTCATCGCTATACCATAAGCAATAAACAGGGGAGGCGTGCCGGCATAAATTAAAACAGATAGGATGATTGCTGTAGCTATTACCATTATCGTAGCAACTGTACTTTCATAGCCTACTGCAAACCCCTGAATGATGTTCGTTGCATGACCGGTTGTACAAGCCTGCGCAAGGCTTTTTACCGGTTTATGTGTTGTATGAGTGTAATAACTCGTTACCTTATTCAGCGCAATTGCTAGAAATACACCTATGAGACAGGTGAGTGCAGGACGTAGGTCAAGACCGGAAACTCCCCAATTATATAACGCAGATAATCCATCGGGATTGCCGGAAGGGAATCCTGCAATCGCCATCGGATTTGTCGCTAAATAAGAAGCATCGAAATGGAGATAAAAATATCCAAGGGCAAAAAATCCTACAACACTGATAATCGAGCCAATCCAGAATCCACGGTGTACACTCCTCAGCGCTTTATCGGATGAATCGTTCACACCTGCCTTAACAGTATAGGTGCTTATGATTGAACCTAACACTCCAATACCACGAACAAGGAGAGGAAAAATTACTCCTTTATGACCAAAACTTGCCATGCCCAAAATCATAGCAGCTACCATAGTCACTTCATAGCTTTCAAAGATATCTGCCGCCATGCCTGCGCAATCACCGACATTATCACCAACGTTATCAGCTATAGTTGCCGCGTTACGTGGGTCATCTTCTGGTAAATCTTTTTCAATTTTTCCGACAAGGTCTGCCCCCACATCTGCCGCTTTGGTATATATTCCACCACCGACCCTCATAAAAAGTGCAAGCAGTGTGCCGCCAAACCCAAAACCCAGCAACGCTTCGTATGCTTGTTCCCCGAAAATCATAAAAATAATGGTTCCTCCTAATAATCCAAGCCCATCGGTTAGCATACCTGTCACTGTTCCCGTGCGATACCCTATTTGCATTGCTTTACCGTAACTGTGCATCGCCGCCGAAGCTACGCGCAAGTTACCAGCTGTTGCAAGACGCATGCCGACAAAACCAACAGACCAGCTAAATAATGCACCCACAAGAAATGCACATGCACGACCCCATCGAAAGGCATCTATTGTTCCTGTATAGGTAGCAAACAAGAGAATCGTAATGATTATAATAAGCGGTCCAATTCTTCGGAATTGCACTCCAAGGTATGCATTGGCTCCCTCACGAATAGCTGAAGCTATCTCCTGCATCTTTGTTGTACCACAATCTGCCTTTTTGATTTGCTTTGCGAGGAGCAATGCATAAAGTAAACCTGCAAGTGCTATGCCCAGTATAGCTAATAAGGATCCAATTTCCATCGCTGAGTATTTTGGATCTGTAAATAGTGCAAACGGAATAAAATGATGTGTTTCAACTCCGCTCGTTGGTTGTGTCACAGGATTTTGAGCATAACTTACTTGCCAGATGTACGCGGCGGCAAATCCAAATAGGAGTATCCATAAGTAAATACGGCGTGTTTTACGTAGCCGAAAGATGTTTCTTAAATATTTCAATTTCTATATCCTTAATGTTGTTATTCAAAAAATTATTAAATGTTGATCATTCTTTTCTTCTAATCGTTGTTAATAAAATCAACAGATGGATTTAGGTACTCTCTTTTATTATGAAAGTAATTTCATAATAAAAACCGATGGAGAATGATCAATTGCCACGAGCTTCAGCTTGTGGATTATTTTCTAAAAAAAAGAAGTGGCTTTAGCCACAGATTCAATCTCTGTAATTACGATATCAAACTCTCCGATGCCGATCGCCACCATTTTGTGTGTTCAACTTCAAGAATTCTGCATTCGGGGAATTGGTAGAATTTCATTCCTGTCTGATCGCCAAGGAAAAATCCGCGACGAATTGTTCGAAACAATCCATGCATTCTTGGAGAACGCGAGACCGTTTTTGTCACTTTATCTTGCTGACCCTCCAGATCTCTTATGCAATCAATAATGTGGAGTGGGTCAGGATAGGGGAGGTAACCAGCCAACATCCCGCGTTCATCACGATCAAGAAGCATATCAACAAAGAATATTCGAGGAATTGAAACAGGATGGGTGAGGTTTGTCATGAACTGAATAAAAGTTTTTGGTGTGAGGGTGGAAACGACGAGAGGCGAGACGGGACAAAGTTCTTCATATAAACTTGTCCCTTTCTTTTCTCCGGCTTCATCGTATGGGGATGAATCAAGAGTCAGCACCCTTCCATCTGCGGTACATAAATACAGTTTACCAAAAACAGAAAGGTCAAGATGTTCCATCACCCTGTAAACAGAAATGTATTTACTTCGTTTCGGGCTTCCGTCTTCGTGTGGAATACAGCGTTTTTCAAGATCATCCATACGGAAGTAGTCGCTTTTCAAACCCGGGTCAATCTCAAAAAAAAGGACATTCCCACGAACATTTTTTTGAGTGCCATTTGCCATGTATCGTCCGAATGCCTCAGGTTCAAGATGTGACGCAACCAAAGCCTCAAAGCGGTAGCAAAGCATATATAAGTGTATTTTCATTATTATCTCCATTGCTCGATGCTCATAGCGTATCAATCAAATTGGAATACACCCAATGAGTCAATCGATATTATCAAAATGTTAATTATTGTAAGAAGATGGATGGCAGATAATTTGGTAGTGCTTTTTAAAAGAAAATTGTATTTGCATCATAACGAAATTGAATGCATCCATAATCTTAAAGAACACACTTTATTGAGGGGATGAGAATACTTAGTAATTTCGAAAACTCGTATTCGAAAGGTAAAATAAACTCAAGAACAAACTCTGAGGCACTTATTCCAAAGCAAGAGATTGGGGGTTCAGTTTTCTTGCAATGAGGAACAAGGAAAAAACAATGGGGGAGATGATTTTGATCTACTAGTAAACTGCTAGTATAAATTTTGTAGAACCATACTTACGATGATAACTAATTTACAGATAATATTTTCAAATGCAAATAATAATTCCACTTTTATTCTGAATTTATACAATAATAAAATATAATGTTTCACTCTAATTACTTACAGAGTGTTTCATCCTATTTGGCTATTTTACATTAATGTCATATTTGACTTTGAAAATGATTCTGATTACCTTAACATACTATCATTTCATCATTTTGATTATACTTTATAAAGAGAATAGTTCTCCTATCATTGATGCACTATATGTTGTTGGTTTATTTTCCATACAATAAATTGTTTTAGAATGAAGCTATACAGTAATGCATTTCTTCAAACACGGTATGAACAAATAATTCAGTAACGCTAAATAAATATAAATCAATTCTTTATAGGCTGTAATCATGAATGAGCAAAATAATACTATCCAACATCCACTCTCCGACGCTTCAAACGCATTGCTTCAACAGATTATAGGTAATTCTGAATACTCAATATGTTCATTAGATACAAACTACCGCTATACCTTTTATAACCAAAAGCATTTCGATGCCATGAAATCGCTTTATGGTGTTGAAATTAAACTTGGGATGATAATATTTGATTACCAAACGATAGAGGCCGACCGCCTAAGAGTAAAAATAAATATTGACAGGGCGCTAAAAGGTGAAATTGTATTCGATGAATGGAAACAGGGTGATGAAGCAAGAGGAGGATTATATTTTTCAACTCAAATCAAACCTTTAAAAGATAGCTTGGGTTCAATTATAGGAGCTGTCAGCTATTCTCGTGAAATAACGGGATTAAAGATGGTTGTAGCAGAATTAGAAGAAAACAAGGATAAATTTCAACACGTGTTTGAATTTTCGCCCATTGGAATATCATTGACAAGAGTTGATGGTACAATGGAGTTGAATAATGCTTTTTGCGATATATTAGGATATTCTCAGGATGAACTCAAAACAAAAAAAATGCAAGAGGTTACCCACCCCGACGATGTTCAAAAATCGCTTGATATTATTCAATCACTTATCAATGGTGAGATAACAAAGGCTCGATTCGAAAAGCGATATATTCATCGCAATGGCTCAGTAGTTTGGGCAGATTTAAGTACAACCCTCCAAATAGATAAAGAGGGTAAACCTCAGTTTTTTATTACAAGCATTAACAACATCACTGAATACAAACGTATTCAGAATGCACTTGAGAAATCTGAGGCTAGTTTTAGAAATACTCTCGATTCTATGCTTGAAGGATGTATGGTTATCGGATTCGATTGGACCTACCGGTATGTTAACGAGGGAGCGGCACGGCACGGACGTAAAAAACGTGATGAAATTTTAGGTCAATCAATACTTGAACTATACCCTGGCGTAGAACAAACAGAGATTTTTGCTCGATATAATGAATGCATGACCAAACGAACTTCTCAGCAGTTTGAATCTTCGTTTACATTCAATGATGGAACGTTATGTTGGTATGAATTCAGAGTTCTACCGATTCCGGAAGGCATTTTTGTGTTTAGTATTGATATTACCGAACGTAAACGTACAGAATCGGAACGGGAACAGTTTTTCAAATTCTTTAACCTGTCTTCTGATATAATGGTGATAGCTGATCCGAATGGAGCTTTCAAACAAATTAATCCCACAACATTGAAGTTACTTGGATATTCAGAAACTGAACTGATATCTAAACCTTTTATAGATTTTGTGCATCAAGATGATAAACAATCAACTCTCGACGAAATGGCAAAACAAATACAAATTGGTTCTTCATTTGATTTTGAAAATCGTTATGTTTGTAAAGATGGCACATTCAGGTGGCTCTCTTGGAGGGCCTACTATAATAAAAATGAGGGAATTACATATGCTACTGCACGCGACATTACAGAACGCAAAGTTGCAGATGAAGCATTGCGAACTGCAAGTTCATACAATCGAAGGCTAATTGAAGCAAGCATTGATCCGCTCGTTACCATCGGTGCTGATGGAAAGATAACCGATGTAAACGAAGCAACTGAGACTGTAACCGGAGTCTCTCGCGGAAAGCTAATCGGTGACAATTTTTCTGAATACTTCACGGAGCCTGAAAGGGCTAATGAGGGATACCTTCAAGTACTTAAAAAAGGAGCCGTAAGAGATTATCCTCTTACTATCCGGCACGCCTCTGGGAAAACAACCGATGTACTTTATAACGCAACTGTTTATAAAAATGAGAAAGATGATATTCAGGGCGTTTTTGCAGCGGCACGAGATATTACAGAACGTAAAGTGGCAGAGGAAGCATTACGAACAGCAAGTTCATACAATCGAAGGTTAATCGAGGCAAGTATTGATCCGTTCGTTACCATCGGTGCTGATGGTAAAATAACCGATGTGAACGAAGCAACTGAGATTGTAACCGGAGTTTCTCGTGGAAAGCTAATCGGTGACAATTTTTCGAAATACTTCACGGAGCCTGAAAGGGCTAATGAAGGATATCTCCAAGTACTTAAGAAGGGAGTCGTTAGAGATTATCCTCTTACAATCCGGCACGTCTCAGGAAATACAACCGATGTGCTTTATAACGCAACAGTCTATAAAAACGAGAAAGGTGAAATTCAAGGCGTTTTTGCAGCGGCAAGAGATATTACAGATATAAAACAAGCTGAGGCTGAAATCCGCAAAATAAACCGTATCTATGCGGTAATAAGTCAAATTAATCAAATGATCATCAGGGCAAATGATCAAAATGAATTATTTGAGGAAGCTTGTCGTATCGCTATCCAATATGGTAACTTTCGATTGGCTTGGGTCGGCTTAATAAATGAGAGTGACCAAACAGTTCGACCAACAACATGGTATGGTGAAGAGCAAGGATATTTAACATCTATCAAAAATATTTCGTTGAGCAACACTCCTCTAGGGCATGGACCAACAGGTATTGCAATTCGAGAGGGAAAATATTCTGTTTGTAATGATATTGCCAATGAACTTCGCATGGCTCCTTGGTGCGCTGAGGCTTTGAAGCGGGGTTATTGTTCGTCAATTGCTCTGCCTATCATCACAAATGGCAAAACAATAGGTGCATTTACAATTTATACCGGTGAACCGTTTTTCTTTAACGATCAAGAAATACGGTTGTTAGAAGAAATAACAGACGATATCCGGTATGCACTTGAAAAATTTTATGTTGATACACAACGCAAAAAAGCCGAACAAGCCTTAATTGAAAGTGAGAATAGGTTCCGTTGTTTAAGTGAGAGTTCGCTTGCCGGCATATACATTGTGAAAGAGGGGCGGTTAACATATGCCAACCCGGCTCTTGCCAAAATATTTGGTTACACAATTGATGAACTCATAGAAGCTGATCCTTTGATAATCATTCATCCTGATGACAGAGCTTTAGTGACGGAGAATCTTAGACGTAGGTTTTCCGGTGAAATTGAAGCATTACATTATGAATTCCGAGGCTTGTGTAAAAATGGTAAAACTATATTTATCGAAGTTCTAGGAACGCGTGTTACATTGAATGGCAGTATTGCTATCATAGGAAATCTTATCGATATTACTGAACGCAAACGAATAGAAAAAGAGTATAAAGAATTAGAGCAAACGTTAATTCAATCACAAAAGCTTGAATCCATTGGGACCTTAGCCGGTGGCATTGCCCACGATTTTAATAATATTCTCTCGATTATTTTAGGGCACAGTTCTCTTATTAAAATAGTAAAACGCTCGCCAGAAGCATTACAAGAAAGTCTTGATGTTATTGATAATGCAGTCAAACGCGGTTCAGATCTGGTAAAACAAATATTAACTTTTGCTCGAAAATCAGAAACAGTTTTAGGTCCACTAAGTATAAACACGATGGTGAAAGAACATGTAAAAATGCTCTCGGAAACCTTCCCCAAAATTATCATAATATCACTTAATCTTGATAAATCAAGTCCTTCTATTATTGCAGATCCAACACAAATTTATCAGGTATTGATGAATCTTTGTGTCAATGCTCGTGATGCTATGCCCAATGGGGGAACTCTAACTATTCGAACTGAATTATATAGTAAGAATATTGTGAGTAAGCAATTCTCAGAAGTATCGGCGGAACACTACCTCTGTTTGAGTATTAGTGATACTGGAATAGGAATGGATGAAGCTACTCGAAAAAGAATATTTGATCCGTTCTTCACGACAAAAGAAAAAGGAAAGGGTACAGGTCTCGGTCTTGCGGTGGTATATGGAATCATAAAAAGTCATGAAGGACATATTGATGTGATTAGCCAACCCGGGAAAGGAACTACGTTTAATATGTATTTCCCAATTCCAAAAAATACCGAGAATAACGATCTTGTACATCATCATAACGAAGAAAATATACCAGGCGGCACCGAAACAATTTTATTAATTGAAGATGAAACCGGGTTGAGGGAAATGATAAAAGTGTTTCTGGAAATGAATGGATATAAAGTCATAACAGCAATTGATGGGGAAGAGGCTTTACTTAAGTTTAGTCAGCATAAAGATTCCATTGATATAATATTTTCTGATATGGGATTACCGAAAATTACAGGTGAACAAATGTATTTCACCATAAAAAGGCTTTATAAAAATACTAAATGTATTTTTGCAAGCGGTTTCATTGAACCAAATGTAAGAACAGAATTATTAAAAGCTGGTGTAAAAGATATTCTCCTAAAACCATACAAGCCGACTGATGTATTAAAAGCTCTGCGCAAAGCCCTCGATAACTTGAATGAATAATTCTACATCCTAGTTGATTAATTTGATTATAACAGTTAAATTCCCAACGTCTGAATTGACCGACAATTGAATAAATTATACATTTGAGGTAAAGTAATGAAATTCTTAACTGCATTGATCGTTAGTTTGATATGTTTCATTCCATCTTTTTTATTTACTCAAGACTCCATTAAATTTGCACCATGTCCACAGGAAGTAAAATATGCCGGTAGAACATACAATACTGTACAGATAGGTTCACAGTGCTGGCTTAAAAATAACCTAAATATTGGCAGAATGATCGAAGATAGTACTAAGCAAAACAACAACACTATCATTGAAAAATATTGTTATTACAATAGCGAAGTAAATTGTAAAACCTATGGCGGATTATATAGATGGGATGAAGCGATGCAGTATTCAACTACTGAGGGCGCTCAAGGCATTTGCCCTGAAGGCTGACATATACCAACGAATGGAGAATTTCAAACTTTAAGAACAACAATGGGTAACGATGGAAACACTTTGAAGGCGATTGATCAAGAAACACTCATTATACCTATGCAGTTCTTTTCTGATTATCTCATCTTTATTTCAGCAGATTATAATAAACAGTTGAGTTCAATAATACCTTTTTCTAATTTATAATGGCTAACAATATGAACAAATATTTTTCTTCTTTGGTTATAATTCTTATCGGCATATTTATGTCTTATACACAAGGGTGTACTTCGCACACCGTTCGTTTACCTTCTGCAGATATAAATATTCTCACAAATTTTTGTCCAGGTACACCAACCGTAACCTATGCAGGTAAAACATACAATACCGTCCAAATAGGTAAACAATGTTGGTTAAAAGAAAATCTTGATGTAGGTATAATGATAGAAGCAAGTACAAATCAAACAAACAATAATACCATTGAAAAATATTGTCATAATGAT
>OBEQ010960830.1_pt1 | contig 15331 bp, 14 predicted proteins | sample 1670901 | NCBI WGS metagenome assembly OBEQ01 (sample SAMEA104232315, study PRJEB22302) | groundwater metagenome | biome: forest; feature: aquifer; material: groundwater | place: USA | collected 2011-08-07 | depth 5.4 m | reverse complement strand
GGCCCTGCCCAAGGAGAATGGTCAGAATGAAATGACCATGTGATTATCTAGTTAATTGAGTTACTTCGGGTTTTTTGAAAATGTCTTTTTCGGAGGGGCCAAGGGGAATGGAAAACTATTCGTCAAAAAACACTAAATTTTAAATAACAAAAAAAACCGCCACCCCATTGGATGGACGGCTTGACCGTCATAACTGTGATTACTTTTTCGGTCTATTTGTGTACTTGTCCATATACTTGTCGGCCTTCCATAATCCGACAGCCCAGAACAGACAGGCCAATGTCGGGAGAAATGGCCAATGCCTGTTCAGGTCAACGTTGCCGTTGAAAATGAGATACAGATCATAGACCATAAAGATTGAACCAAGTATTGCCAACATCACAACAATCTTTTTCATTACGCCCTCCTCTAGGATCCCCATATGTCGAAGAATACTTGTATTATAAACCGGTAATAATTTTTTGTCAATAACACGTAAAAAATCAACGCCAGCGGTCTGATGGCTCAAATACCGGATTTTGTATAAAATATGTATAAATCTTAGAGAACAAAGTTTTCCAATGTTCTCCTCCATGGGCGGACAGGTCTATTGGCCCTGCGAATTTCAGATACAAGCAGTTTAGGACTGTTTGTAAGGTAAATACTGAATCACTTGAGATTTCCTGGATTCTTTGACCCCTCCTACCCCCAAGGGGAATAGAAGACTTTTGACATATCGAATCCTGCCAACAAAAAAGACCGCCCCTATGGAGCGGTTTCTTCGCCATACTTAAACGAGATATGCGGATGAGCTTTGACCATCTTTTCTATGGACTCAACATCCTCCAGCATCCGTAATGCTTCAACAAATATTTTTTGGTCGGTCATTTGACTGTGGTGGTATTTGATTCCTTTAGGTTGAACATCACTGCGCAATATTCCGTATAGTATGACTCTCGGGTCAATCGTATCTTCCGTGCTGTGTAATTCAATTCCTGCAAATCTCGCCATGCCTTCTGCTTGCAGAGCATGTGTCTTATCCGGGGCAGTTACATTCTTCATCCGTTCAATGGCGCTATCGTAATCTTTCTCATTGATGATTCCGCCAAGCTCTTTGTATCGTGGGTAATTAGTTTTTTCCGAGTATCTTCTGTCAGCTCCCCGCTCTCTAAATGTTCTTTGTTCATGATTGAAGAGTATCATTGATGGCATGCATTGGCAAATCAACTTGGATGGGGAGTTCACTTTTTTTAATATTCATGGTAGATTATAGGTTATTAAATGCAAAAACCTTTTAGAGTCAACAATCAAATACGCGTTCCTGATGTGTCAGTCATCGATGATGAGGGCAAGCAATTAGGTCCCATGAAGACCTTTGACGCCCTTAATATGGCAAGGGAGAAAGGCCTCGATCTAGTGGAGGTTGGCCCGAATGTTCAGCCCCCTATTGTCAAAATCATGGATTATGGTAAATATATGTATCAGAAAGAACGCCAGGAGAAGAAGGCCAAGACCAAGCAGAAGGATCAGGAGACAAAGACAGTTCGGGTCGGGTTCAAGACGGGACTGCACGATTTGAGCTTTAAAGCCGAGAAAATAAGCGAATTCTTGCAAGAAGGGCATGCCGTAAAGGTAGAACTCACCTTGAGGGGCAGGGAAAAAGCCCTAAGCCATATCGGCAAGGAAAAGCTGGATAACTTTTTAAAAATGATATCCGAGCCCCATTTGATAAACGAACCCCCGAAAAGATCTCCCTTCGGCTGGATAGTTGTGATTAGAAGAGACAAGAAATAACAAATTAAGTATGTTACCCGCCTTCGCTACCGCCTTTTCGAAAAAGGCGAGTCTCGCCCAAATGTTTTGGGCGGAAAGCTTCGGCGAGGTACTCATAATAGTAGCTATTCAGCTACGCTTCATAGACGATTATGGTAAAAACTAACAAATCATTTCTTAAAAGAATAAAAATTACCGGCACCGGTAAGATTTTAAAGCGTCCGCCGGGTCAGAATCATTTTAATTCTAAAGATTCGGGGCAGGTTGGCAGAAGTAAGAAAGGCCAGAAAACTGCTCCCAAAGAACTGACCAGGATAGCTAAGGCTATCATACGCCAATAATAGGAGGCTTGTGGAACCATAAAAATGACACGCATCAAACGAGGAACAATCGCAAATGCCAGACGCAAAAGATTGCTGAAACATGCAAAGGGTTTTATGTGGACCCGTGACTCGAAGTATCGCCAAGCCAAAGAAGCTCTTCTTCATGCCTGGAGCTTCCAGTTCGCCGACAGGAAAAAGAAAAAGAGAGACTTCCGCAGACTCTGGCAAATCAAGATAAACGCCGCCGCCAGAGATAATGGCATCAGCTACTCGAAGCTTATCGACAAACTCCATAAATCAAACATCGAGTTGGACAGGAAAATTTTAGCCGACCTGGCAGAAAATTATCCGGAAATATTCAAAGAGATACTATCTATCACAAAATAATCCCGACATACTAGTCGGGATTATTTTTAGTTACAGCTGAGATTCGAGCTCGCTTATCTGCCCGTTGAGGTCGTCCAATCTTCCGGCATCATCGGGATGGCTCTCTATCTTCATGGAGGCCTCAAGCCTCTCCCTATCTACCCTAAGCTGTTTGAGCATATCCAGCTTGGGTATAGCCGGCTGGTCAAACGCCTTTTCGCCTTCCTCGTTTCCCTTTTTCTTGCCTAACAATGTCTCAAATGGGTTTTTCATCCCGTACGAAGTAGCCCTTGCAGGGTCTGGATGTCGAACATTTGCCATTCATATCCATGCAAGAACTTCATAATTATCCCGCCCAAAGTTTTTACTACTTCGTTCGGGATTCATATCTTTAATTTTAAACAAAGCCGTAAAAAGAGTAAATAAAATAGTCCACAGGCCCTGCAAATGATATAATATGGCCATGAATCCCGTACGAAGTAGCCCCTAATGGGTTAAACGAACGAGATATCGATGTATAATAAAAGTAGTTCTGCGCGCATAGCTTGATATTTAAACTGCGAAGCAGCTACTTCGTACGGGATGAAAGCAGTTGATAAAATTTGGATGGACGGGAAGATGGTTGATTGGGCGGATGCCAAGGTTCATGTTTTGAATCAAGGACTCCATTACGGCAGTGCAGTTTTTGAAGGGATGAGGTGCTATAAGACTAAAAATGGCCCGGCCGTATTCCGTCTCGACGAGCATATTCGGAGATTATTTTATTCAGCAGGTTGTTTGGGAATAAAGATTCCCTTTGCGCTAAAACAGCTAAAAGAGGCGACGCTTGAACTTATCAAAGCTAATAAGGTGGATGAGTGCTATATCAGGCCCATCGTCTTTTGTGGCTACGGGAAGATGGATTTGGATATTTCCGGGAGTGCTATCAATGTGGCTATAGCTCTATGGCCGTGGACGCCACTGTTTGGGGATTGGAAGTCTTCGATATCGATTAAGATATCAAAGTACCGAAGGCTCTCTCGGGAGTCGGTGCCGATAGATGCCAAGGCTTCGGGATTTTATGTGAATTCATCGGTCGCTCTTCAGGATGCAAAGAAACATGGAGCCGATGAAGCACTTCTTCTCGATGAGGATGGATATGTCGCTGAAGGGCCGGGAGAGAATATTTTTATAGTTAAGAATTCAAAAATCTATACCCCGTCTTTGGGGGCGATTTTACCGGGAATAACCCGCAATAGTATCATCCGGATTGCTGAAGACATGAGAATTTCTGTTGTTGAGAAAAAAATTACCGTCAAAGAATTGGAAAAAGCAGACGAAGCATTTTTTACCGGCACGGCGGTGGAGGTCTGCCCCATAGGCAAGATAGACGGTAAATATATGAGCAAAGGCATAGCAGGCAAGTATACTTTGATGTTGGCCAAGAAGTATGGCGAAATAGTCAGGGGAGAGGACAGAAAATATTATAAGTGGCTTAATTTTATAAAATGACAGATCCTTGGAATATAAAAAAGGAAGATTTTCCTCTCAGCGGAAGTCTAAATGATAAGATAAGATTTGTTCTAGGCTATGCCATCCTTGCACCGTCTACCCACAACAGCCAGCCTTGGCTCTTTAAAATAGAAGGGAATTCGTGTCGTATATATTATGACCCCAAATTGAGACTCCCCGAAGCCGATCCGCTTGGTCGCGACTTATACATCAGCATGGGCTGTCTGATAGAAAATTTATTTATAGCGTCGAGTTATTTCGGGATACTTAAGGATTTGAAGATGAAATTAGAAGACGAGCTTATCGTCGAGTTTATTTTTATGGACGGAAATTCCATAAATTCAAATTTTGAATGTTTGCTCGACACTATTCCTAAGAGGGTAAATGTCCGGGGAATATTTGAGGATAAAAGCGTGCCGGAGGATGTAAGGGCAGAACTCTTATCTTTGAATAAAGACGGGCGCCTGAAAATTAATTTTATAACCGATAAAGAGAGGATAGAAAAGCTAGCGTCTCTTACTGCCGAGGGTCTGAAAATGGCTCATGGCCGCCCGGTCTTCAGAAAAGAGATGCATCGCTGGATGAAAAGTAGTCTGACAACAGAGAAAGAAGGCCTGCCGGGTTATTCTCTGAGGATGCCGTTCATCCTGTCATTCATAATTCCCGTGCTGGTAAGATTTTTTGACCTGAGTCTGCTTCTCGCCAAGCTTAATTACAAAAGCATGGTCTCGGTTCCTTTCGTTTGTCTGATAACTTCAGTGGAAAATAGTCCCTCGGTTTGGACGGATACGGGGAGACTAGCGGAAAGGCTCATGCTTCACATTAATTCAAAAGGCATCAAGACATCTATTTTCGTTGCCTCAATAGAGATGGGCGAACTCTATAAGAAGGTCCAAGATATTTTGCAAACTGAAATGACGCCTCAATTTCTGTTCTGCGCCGGCTACATGTCTCACCGGCAAAAACACAGCCCCCGCCATTCGTTAGAGGATAAAATTGTCGCATGAAACCATTAATTTTAAATATCGAAAGAACGAAAGACAAAAAGTTCTTTTCGGTTTTGGTAAAAAATAAAAAAGCCCGCATCGTGGACGAGATAGGCGAACAGATAAAAGAAGTCGAGTTAGTAAAAAATCCGAAACTTCTTTTCCACCCGGAAAAACTTAATTTAAATAAAAAATACGGGACGGTTTGGATATATTATCCCTGGCGGAATACCTTAGTTCATTCTTTGAACGAAAAAGATTTTCGTCTTTTGCGGACATCACGGAATAAAAATTTGATTACTGATAGCGAGCAGAAAAAAATGGAAAAATTCAGGGTCGGCATTGCCGGACTTAATGTCGGCAATCCGGGGGCGGTCTGTCTGGCTTTGGAAGGCAATATTGCCATGAAGATGGCCGACAATGATGTCTTGAGCGTATCCAACCTTAACCGGTTCAGGGCCGGTATGTGCGACATAGGACTAAATAAAGCCGTTCTTACGGCCAGGCAGATATGGGAGATAAATCCTTTTGCGAAGTTGGAAGTTTTTGAATCCGGGATTACCAAGGAAAATATCGCGGAGTTTTTATTAAAGCCCAAGATTGATATCTTAGTTGAAGAGATGGATCACCTTGGATTCAAGGTAGCCATCAGGGAGCTGGCCCGAAAGAATGGTATCCCCGTAGTGATGGTTACCGGAAACGGAGAGAATGTTATAATAGATGTGGAGAGGTTTGACTTGAATCCTAGACTGCCTCTCCTGGCCGGTTATTTAAGAAAAGACATCATCGAAGCTATAAAAAATGGCCCGACATCTCTTAGGGGAAAGATAGAATTATCGAGGGATTTTATGGGAGTGAAATATCTCCGCCCTCGCCTGGTAAGTTCTTTTTCTCTTGTCGGTACCAAACTTGCCGGTATACCCCAGATAGCCGAGTCCTCGTTCTTACGGGGGGCGGCGATATCCTATGTGGTCAGGCAGATTGCCGTCGGGGCCAAAGTTCCTTCCGGGAGATATTATCTCTGCTTGGATGATGCTCTACGATAATGAAAGATGTTTTTTCTTCCGTCAGCGAATTAAGAAGAACCCTGGAAACTAAGGGCGAAGATTTTTGGCATAATAAAGGCCAGGCGATGGCCCTTGAGCTTTTTCATAGTGCCTCAAGAAGGGTGCCTGCTTACGGCGATTTTTTAAAAAAGAATAAAATTAACCCGGTAAAAATAAAAACCATCGCCGATCTTTCAAATGTTCCGGTTATCAATAAGGCTAATTATTTAAGAGCCTATCCCTGGGAAAAGCTTTGCTGGGACGGTAACGCCGGTTCGATGGATATGATATCGGTCAGTTCCGGTTCTACGGGAGAGCCGTTTTACTGGTTAAGAGGCAAAGCTCAGGAGAAGGAATCTGCCCTGATTCAGGAACTGTATCTTCTAGATTCGTTCGAGGTTGATAAATATTCGACCCTTTTGATAGTTTCTTTTGCAATGGGGGTGTGGGTGGGCGGGACCGTTATTCATCGGGGCAGCCAGGAATCAGCAACTAATTACAGTATGTCCGTCATTACTCCGGGAATAAATATCGCCGAGGTCTTAAAAGCAATAAGGGCGATAGGGAAAAAGTACGAACAGATAATTATTGCCGGCTATCCGCCCTTTGTAAAAGATATCATAGATGAAGGCGAGCACTCGGGATTAAAATGGAAGGACTATAGGGTCAAGTTCCTTTTTGCGGCTGAAGCTTTCAGTGAAGTATGGCGTGATTATATGTATCAAAAGGTCGGCGCTCAGAAACCGTTCAAAGATTCTCTGAATATCTACGGCACAGCCGATGCGGTTATCATGGGATATGAGACCCCGCTATCTATTTTTATAAAAAGAACGGCGGCAAAAAGTAATTCCGGCTTGTACAAAGATATCTTTACTTACAACGAGAGGGTGCCGACTCTGATACAATATAATCCCATGCTTAAATATTACGAGGACATAAAAGGCAATCTGGTTTTCTCCAGTAATAGCGGTATTCCATTGGTAAGGTATGACATCGGCGATACCGGCGGTATCATCGAGTATGGCAAAATGGATAAAATGATGAATGGCCACGGCATTAATATGGCGGCAGAGGCCAAGGCTAATGATATAAGCAACTGGAAACTCCCGTTTTTATTTGTTTATGGACGGGGTGACTTCACTGCCAGTCTCTATGGCGTGAATATCTATCCCGAAAATATAAGAGATGCCCTCGGAGCGGAGGTCATAAGCGATTATGTAAGCGGTAAGTTTGTGATGCTTGCCAAGAATGACGAGAACTTGAATCAGTACCTTGAGATAAATGTGGAAATCAAAAATAGCAAGAAACATCAGCCACCGGGCCTTCGAAATAATATAAAGAAAACCATCACCGAAACTTTGGCATTGAAAAGCAACGAATATAACGAGTTGCATAGATTAATAGGCAAAAAATCCGAGCCAGATGTAAAATTATGCCGGTACGGAGACGAACGATTTTTTAAACAGGGTATAAAACAAAAATGGCGCAAGACTTAGCATTTACACTTATCGGCAGTTTCGGGATATTTTTCATGGGGATAATAGTTTATTTCCATGATCGCAAAAGCGTGAGCAATATTCTGTTCTTCCTGGTCAGCTTGTTCACTGTTTTCTGGTCATTGGCTAACTATTTCTCCATCACCGTCCAGCCCGCAGCGGTTTTGCAATGGATAAGATGGGTCCTGTTCTTTGCTGTTCCGTTGATGATGTCATTCTTCCTCTTTATATTTAATTTCCCGGAGCCTAATCTGAAGCTACCCCTAAAATATCTCATTCCCGTATTTACTGCGACTGTCATTACGATGGCCCTGACTATTTCTCCCCTTGTTTTCGTAAATTATTATCTAGAAGGCGGGAGAGTCGTTCCCGTGGCCGGACCGTTGATGCCGCTCTTTGCTTTAGTGGTCATCGCATATCTTGTGGCCAGTTTGATACTGATGGTCAAAAAGTATCTTACGGCGAAGGACCTTGAAAAAAAGCAATGGCGGGCCATGGTTGTAGGTGTATTCTCGAGTTTTTTTCTTCTGGTCGTAACTAATTTTCTTTTTGTCGTCGTCTTTAATGTTACTTATTTCGTAAAGCTTGGGCCGCTTCTTATGCTACCGGCTGTTTTCGGCATGGGTTATGCGATAATGAAGCATCATCTCTTGAATGTTAAGGCTATCGCCACCGAGATACTGACCTTCGCTATTTTGTCGATATCTCTTTTCGAAGTCCTTACCGCCAATGGTTTGGGAGAATTACTTCTTCGGGTGGTGGTGTTTTCGCTGTTTTTTATGGCTGGAATTTTTTTGATAAGAAGTGTTTTGAAAGAAGTTGAACAGCGGGAGAAGTTGGAAATACTGACCAAAGAACTTGAAGCGGCCAATACCAAGCTCAAGGAATTGGATAAATTAAAGTCCGAGTTCTTATCTTTTGCTTCCCATCAGGTAAAAGCTCCGATGGCGGTGGTGAAGGGGTTCGCTTCTTTGATACACGAGGGTTCTTATGGAGAGGTGCCGGATAAGGTCAGGGAATCATCCCAAAAAATAATTGACGCCGCTGACAGGATGGTCTCTTTGGTTAATAATCTTTTGGATTTGAGGAAAATAGAAGAGGGCAAAATGACATTTAAATTCGAGAAAGCCGATATCAGCAAGCTGGTTTCTGATGTGACCGAAGAATTCCGTTCCTTGGCTGAGGGCCGGGGGCTTGCCATATCCATCGAGCTCAACGCCGGTGAAAGGATGGCTAATATTGATACTGAAAAATTCCGGCAGGTTGTTCAAAACCTTATCGATAATTCTATCAAGTATACCGAGACAGGCTGGGTCAAGGTTTCAGTCAATTATGATGCTAAGGGGTTCATTCTGATAACTATTTCTGATTCCGGCCGGGGAATGTCCAAGGAGCTTCTGCCGCAATTATTTGAGCAATTCCACCGCGACCCTTCGATGCCAAAGCAAATAGCCGGCACGGGGCTGGGCCTCTATATCGCCCGGCAAATCATGCTCGCCCACAAAGGCGAAGTATGGGCCGAATCCGACGGCGAAGGCAAGGGTAGCCGGTTTTTGGTCAAGATTCCAGTGACGTAATTTTTTTAAAGCCAAAAGTCCTACTCCAATTTTTATCGTACTCCTATTGGGATATTCGTAAAAATAAATATTTACTTATTCAACTTTCTTCAATTCGTCATAATGATAAAAATTGGAGTAGGGCTTTTGGCTTCGGTAGTTAACGGCTTCATTGACATTTGTATTACGCTGTAATACAATGGGGGGATGAGGAATATTATAACAATATCTGTCCCTCCTTCAGTAAAAAGAAGCGTAGATAGCATAATGAAGGAAAATAAATACGCTTCAGTAAGCGAGCTTTTTCGTGCTGCCATGCGTTCGCTTGAAGACGATACTTTGATTAAAAGTATTATGGAAAGCGAGAGAGAATTTACTTTAGGCAAAGGCAAGCGGCTACATTCGTTGAAAGACCTAATCTAAATTTATGGAAATTGAATATTCTCCAAAGTTTTCGAGGCAATTTAAAAAGCTACCCAAAGAAGTAAAAGAATCTGCCGTGAAATGCGAGAAACTATTTAGAGCTAATCCATTTGACCCTAAATTAAAGACCCATAAATTACACGGAACTATGAAAGAGTATTGGGCTTTTTCTATTTCGTATTCATACCGCATTGGCTTTACTTTTATTGACGGCGATTTAGTAAGATTTCACGCAGTTGGAACTCACGAAATCTATAAATAATTTTTAAAAAGAGCCGTGCTTAAGAACTAAAATTATGCTTGCCCACAAAGGCGAGGTCTGGGCGGAATCCGACGGCGAAGGCAAGGGGAGCCGGTTTTTGGTCAAGATTCCTGTGGTGTAACTTTATGTAGCAAAAGCCGTACTCTGATTTTTAGCGTACTCCTATTGGAAATATCCACACAGATAGATAACTGCTAGTCCTCCTTTCTGCCTGCCGGCAGGTAAGCCTGCCGTTTGTCTAGATGCTAAAAATCAGAGCAGGGCTTTTGCTTTAGATTCTTGAGCTTGACAAAGTATGATTAAAAAGTATTATTGTGGCTAAGCTTCTTTGACAAGGACTGTAAACGTGGCTTCTGAACAAGTCGCAATAGTACAAAATAAGAGCTTAAACTTTACGGTAGCTCCTTTGCCGTATCGCCTTCGGGAGTACGCTCTTTGTTCTATCGTGGGACTGGTGGTGACGACAACTGTCAGTTATATTTTTAGTGTACTGCCACTCCAAATTGGCCCCCTACTCACCCAGGTGTTTACAAGATATTTTATGTTTACTGTCATTACGATAGCGGGTGTTTATATTTTAAGAAACAGGAAAGTTAAAGAGTTATCTACGGTTACGAATAAGGTCCAAGCTCCATCGGCAGATTTAATAAAATCTGACAATGAATTGCCGGAAGTTTCGGGCAAATTAGTCTGGCCGGAACTTTTAGCATATGAAAATATTGAAATTAAAACATATAAGATTGCCGCTGCAATAGCAAAATTAGGCTATGGACCTGCGAGTTATGCATTCGGGGGCGGTCCCGGTGTTACTGCTTTTGGCGATAGCTATATAGGCCTTTTGGCTGGTAACAAACCCATAGTAGGTCGGGATAGATTTTTAGGTATTTTTAGTAGGCGAATTCGTAGAGATAAAATTGGTGTATTCTGGTTTAATCTAACTAGCCATGCCACCGACAAAGCTGCACCGAATCAATGGACAATCGAAGTATTCGGCAGAAGTAATATGCCAAGACTTCAGGAATTAGCAGATGAGATAACAAGAGTTTCTAAGGTACCAGTTAAACTAATCTTGACAAAAGAGTATGCTGATCAGGAGACTATGGATAGCGACTATGGTTAATCCGTGGAAACACGGACTTTTTGTTTTTAGGGCAATTCAAACAAAGGCCCCGTTCTGATTTTTATCATAAAGATAAATGGCAGGAAGGCGAATCAGTAATTATTTATTTGTAAGGATACCCCAATAGGAGGCCGATAAAAATTAGAACGGGGCCTTTGTTATACTGGCGAACTAAATATGCTATAATGTTAATTAATGAGTGGAGAAAAGCCCACAATTTTAATGATAGACGATGACGCGGATTTCCGTGAGATAGTCGTGACCAAACTGACTAAGGCCGGTTTTAACATGGTTGAGGCTGATAACGGCGAAAAAGGGATGGCCAAGGCTAAAGAGTTGAGGCCCGATCTGATACTTATGGATGTGAAAATGCCCGGCGGCAGCGGGATGGAGACCCTTGCCAAGATGCGGGCAGATAAGGAGCTAGCGGAGCTTAAGGTCTTTTTTCTTACTAATCTCGGCGGGGGCGAGGGCGGAGATGTCGAAAGCGATAAATTTGCAAAGGATCTGGGAGCATTGGGATATATCAGAAAGACAGATGACCTCGATAATATCGTCAGCAGAGTTAAGGGCGCATTGTCTTCGAACGGTTAGGAGATGAGTGCGTCAATATATTTTGGCTATTTCAAAAACTAAAACAAAAGATACAGTCCTGATTATCGAAGATAATCTTTTTATGGCCGAACTTCTTGTCGAGAAGCTTGGCAATGAGGGCTTGGACGCCGTAAGCGTCTACGACGGAGGGGATGCGATTGATAAAGTTTCGAAAGAGAAACCGTCCCTGGTGCTATTAGACATATCATTATCGGGGAGCATGGATGGCATGGCGATGCTTAAGAGAATAAGGACTTCGTTTGATAAAAAATCATTGCCCGTTATTGCTCTTTTTAATCTTAATGACCCCAAGAGTATAGAGCAGGTTCTGAAACTGGGCGTTAATGGCTATCTTATCAAGGCTTTTACCGATACCGAAGAGATAATTTCCAGCGTTAAAGAGTCCCTGAGAAATAAAGACAAGCTGATTTTGGGCAAATTTAAACCCTCTGAGGAAACAGGCGTCGAGGCGCCCAAAGTGGTAGTACCGGTTCAGCCGATCAAAGTCTTAGAGGTCAAATCGGAGGTGGCCATTGAGCTGGCCAATAAGTTTAAATTAAAAGTTGAAAATGCCTTAAAGACGCCGGAAACGGAAATATCAATAATCAGCCTGGTGGACGACCTGATAGAATATGCCTTCTGGGCCAGGGCATCTGATATTCACATGGAGCCTTTTGCTGACAGCCTGTCGATACGCCTGAGAATAGACGGGATACTCCATGATTCTTTTTCATTTGCTAAATCTTTGCACTCAGGGGTGATAACCAGGATAAAAGTTCTGGGCGGGATAAGGACCGACGAGCATCAGGCGGCATTGGATGGTCGTTTTAAAGCGACAATGAAGGAACCGCCTTCGGAATTCGATGTCAGGGTCTCCATTATACCGACATATTACGGCGAAAATGCCGTCCTTCGTTTACTTGCCGAGCAGACCAAGATATCAAAACTTAGTGACCTGGCTTTTACCGATAACGATAAGATAAAAATAAAAAATGCCGTATCAAAGCCTCACGGGATGATACTTGCCACCGGTCCTACCGGCTCGGGTAAAACGACCACATTGTATACCATCCTTAAAGAGGTCAACACCCGCGAAGTCTCGATTATTACCATAGAAGATCCTATTGAGTATTCTCTTGAGGGCATTGACCAGATACAGGTAAATATCAGGACCGGCCTGACATTCGCCAATGGTCTTCGCTCGATATTGAGACAGGACCCGAATATTATCATGGTCGGGGAGATAAGGGACCAGGAAACAGCCGGTATCGCCGTAAATGCCGCTCTTACCGGCCACAAGCTTTTGTCGACCATCCATACTAATGATGCGGCGACCACTCTTCCCAGATTGCTGGATATGGGCGTCGAGCCTTTCTTGGCCGCATCAACTATCAATATTGCCATCGGACAGCGTTTGGTGAGGATGATATGCGAGAAGTGCAAAACAAAAAAGAGGATAACCGAAGCCGAATTTAAAAATCTGTCGGAACATATTCCAGCCGAAGTTTTGGATAATCACAAGGACTTCTATTACGGAAAAGGATGCCATGCCTGCGGCGACAGCGGATATTTCAGCCGGATGGGATTGTATGAGGTTCTGGAAATGAATGATTTTATCAGGGAGGCGATAATGCGCCGGGCCGACGCCGGTGAGGTAAAGAAAATAGCCATAAAGAACGGGATGGTGCCTCTTTTGGAGGACGGGTTCAGGAAGGCTCTGGCCGGATTTACGACTATTGAAGAGATTTTGAGAGTAGTAAGGGAATAAGGTTATAGTTTGCAGTTGCTAGTTTCTAGATTAAAAACTAAAAACTAAAAACTAAAAACTAAAAACTAAATTTTGTTAGAAAATATTTTTTTTAGATTATCGCTCAAGGAGAAGATGCTGTTTTCGAGGCACATGGAGGTGATGATAAAGTCGGGCATGCAGATATTGCAGGGCCTGGAGATTCTCAAGAAGCAGACCAAATCGAAGGCCTTCTCAAAGATATTGGACCAGATTATAAGCGATGTTAAAAACGGACATTTTTTGTCGGCTGGCCTGGAAAGATATCCAAATGTTTTCGGAGACTTTTTTATCAATCTTGTCAGAGTAGGGGAGACGAGCGGAACTCTTGCTGAAAATCTTCAGTATCTTACCGAGGAGCTCAAGAAAAAGGATGAGCTGAAAAAGAAAGTGCGGGGCGCGATGATATATCCGATTGTGATCTTGTTTGCAACGCTAGGCATCACATCTCTTATGACTTTTGTTATTTTCCCTAAGATTCTTCCAGTTCTGACAAGTCTTAATGTTAAGCTACCGTTAGTAACCCGTATTTTCATAGTTATCTCCAGCTTTATGATAAAGTACGGGATTTGGGTATTTACCGGAATCGTAGCTCTTGGTATAGGAATTTTTCTTATGCTCAGAGTCCCTGCTGTTCGTTTCCGCTGGCATAAGCTATTGATAGGAATTCCATTTGTCGGGACTATGGTCCAGACGGTTAATATTATAAGTCTTTCAAGGACAATCGGTCTTCTTCTGCGGGCCGGCATCAGGATAGTGGAAGCGCTTGAGATAACCAGCTCAACGATGTCCAACCTTGTTTATAAGAAAGAAATAAAGAATGTGGCTGAAGGCGTGCGTAAAGGAGACCAGATGTCGAAATATTTTATCGATAATCCCAAGGTTTTTCCTCCGATATTTGCCCAGATGATAGTGGTCGGAGAAAATACCGGCAAGCTCGACGAGTCGATATTATTCCTTGCTGATTTCTACGAATCGGAGCTGGATGAGGCGACAAAAGCGATGTCTAATTTCCTGGAGCCGGTGATGCTTCTGACGATGGGAATGATAGTCACTTTTGTGGCTTTGGCGATAATCACGCCGATTTATGCAATTACCCAGACCCTGGGGAGATAATTTGCAATTAGCGATTTTCAAACAAATGATTGAAAACTGAAAACTGAAAATTGAAAATTCTTAATCAAAACAAGGGGTTTACGCTTATCGAAACCATCATCGGCATCGCTATTTTTGCGGTGGTTTCGATAGCCATTTATTCGGCCTACTCAAATGTCCTGACAGTTTTGATATTAGGCAAGCTCCGCTCAACGGCGATAACCATCCTGGAGAATGAAGTTGAGATTGCCAGGAACATACCTTATCCGGATGTAGGTGTTCAGGGCGGAGCCCCGTCAGGTAATCTTAAGGCTCAGAAAACGGTTCTATACGGCGGAGTGCCTTTTATAGTTAAAACAACGGTCAGAAATATTGATGACCCTCTCGATGGTGTTCTGGGCGGAAATCCCAACGATATTATTCCCGCCGATTACAAACTGGTTGAAGTCGAAGTCAGCTGTGCATCGACATGTGCCATTAATCCCATAAAAATGACGACGACGGTTGCTCCGAAAGACCTCGAAAAGGCGACAAAGAACGGCGCCCTGTTCATCAATGCTTTTGATGCTTCCGGCAATCCTTTGAGCGGCGCCAATGTTTCCATAATTAATAATCTTGTAAATCCTCACATCAATATCAACGACACAACCAATGCCAGCGGAGCTCTTAACTTCGTCGATATCGCCACAAGCTCGGCCGGATATCATATCGTCGTTACCAAGGCGGGCGATTCAACGGACCAGACATATCCCATCGGCGCTCCGGGCAATCCCAACCCCATCAAGCCTGATGCGACGGTCAATGAGCAGGAGCTGACGAAGATAAGCTTTATTATCGACCAGCTAAGCACGGTTATCTTTAAAACTCAGGATAATATGTGCAAGGCGATACCGAATGTCAGTTTTCAACAGACAGGCTCAAAGTTAATCGGAACCAACCCCGATGTCTTTAAATATTCAGTTTCCAGCCAGACTGACGGAACCGGCCAGAAAACCATCAATAATCTCGAGTGGGATTCTTATGATTTTACGAATT
>OBEQ011129961.1_pt1 | contig 15333 bp, 13 predicted proteins | sample 1670901 | NCBI WGS metagenome assembly OBEQ01 (sample SAMEA104232315, study PRJEB22302) | groundwater metagenome | biome: forest; feature: aquifer; material: groundwater | place: USA | collected 2011-08-07 | depth 5.4 m | reverse complement strand
GTTTTTCAAAAATTCTTCGTGCATTTTCCAAGATTTGTCAGGCGTGCAGAAGCCAACTTGCTCAACTTTGTCAAACTGGTGAACGCGAAATATGCCCTTCGTATCCTTGCCATGCGCACCTGCCTCGCGGCGGAAACAAGAACTAATTCCCGCGTAGCGCAACGGAAGTTGGTCAGGCTGAAATATTTCGCCGCCGTGCATTGCAACTAGAGGGTGTTCACTTGTTGCGCTTAAGTAAAGGTCGTCGTTTTCAATTTTGTACATTACATTTTCAAAATCCGCCAAATCAGTAACGCCTTCGTACTGCTTGCGGTGCATTAGCATTGGCGGCACCATTGCGGTAAACTTCCTTTTCACTAGCATTGACATGGCGAGTTGAAGCATAGCATGGTGGAGAAGCGCAAGGTCGCCTTTCAAAAAGTAGAATCGCGCGCCTGAAATCTTTGCAGCCCTTTCCAGGTCAGCAGCATCTAGAAGTTGAAGGAGGTCAACGTGGTCTTTTGGATTTTTGATTTTAGGCTTAGCACCAACTTGGCGTACAACTTTATTATTTTCATCGCTTTGGCCAACTGGCACCGACTCGTGTAGAATGTTTGGCAAGCGCATTAGATAATGGTCAACGCGCTGCTTGGCAGTTTGCACTTGTTCCTCTTGTTGTTTAATTTTTTCAGGAATTGATTTAGCTTCTTTAAACAAGTGCGATAGGTCGCGGCCAGCTTTTTTTGCGAGGTTAATATCTTGAGAAATTACATTTCGGCGTGCACGGAGCTTTTCAACATCTGCAAGCAACTCGCGGTAACTCCTATCCTGAACCAGCAGATCTTCAAGCCACTGTAGCTTGTCAGTTTGTCCGCGTTTCTTTAAATCGTCCCTCACCGCATTGGGGTTTTTTCTAATGAGCTTAATATCTAACATTTTTAACGCAACACCTGCAAAACTTGTAAAAATTTTATCTACTTAGCACATCTCAACATTTCGCTTCGTGAATGTTCCAACTGTCCGCGCACCATGTCTTGCTTATGTTTCAAACTACCGACAAGCGAGGCAGAAAACTTGAGTACCATTAACTCGTCATACATTTCATTCATGCACTGGAAATAATACTCCGCTTCTTTGTGGTCACCGTCTTTCAATGCCAATTGAAGCGCACGGCGCAGTTCACCAACACAGTCCGCAACTCCACCTAAGTAAGGTTTAACTGGAATTTGCAAATCTTCAGGCGAAGGCATTGGTTTATGAAATAGCAGTGAATGGAATATCTTTATCTCTGCAAATTCCTGCAGCGGCTGGTCAATTATGTTTGGAAAAGCTTTGCCAACTTCTTGCAATTCGCGAACTTTTACAGTCAATTCCTTGATAACTCGCTCACACTCGGCTTTGTCTCCAGTGTGCAAATGCCTTATTGCATTAGCGCAGTAGCGCACAACTTCGCGCGAAAGTGGAAGAACTTTATCTTGGTTTTTTTCACGCTCGCGAAGCTGCATTGACAAATCGTCAACAACTTTGCCCAGTACCTTCTTTATGTTGGAATTGGACAACACTTTCTTTATTTTAGGATTAGACATTTAGGATCACTCGCTAGGGATTAGAACTTAGAGCTAAATAAATAGCGTTGGTTATAGCAAGATGCACACGGCTATTTTCTTTGAACACTACTGGCGCGGTATTGCAGCAACGGTTATCACCGGCGGGCTGCGCAGTTCGCGGGAACAATCATCATTGGGTTGGGAAACCGGCAAGCCGTTGGAATCATGGCAAAGCCATTGCCCGGCAGCTGCAGCGGCAATTTCACGGTCCGCCACAAATGTTCCAGCTCCAGAAGTTGCCCTCAGCTTAAAATCAGCCGGGATATCCGGATTTAGGCGAATTGAAACCAAGTTAATCATCCCGGGTTTTGGTTTAGCGTTGCCTTCAAATTCTACGCCGGCAAAAGTGCAAGTTGCGTCGAAGTTAGTTGTCAAAAGCAAAAAGTTTTCTTCAAATGGATGTTGCCTGTCGCTAAGCAACCCGCGGCTATATCCAAGCGTGTAAAACTGAGCTGCGTCGGATTGGGTTTTTTGAATTGCAGATTTAAGCGCCTCACCCGCTGCATCGCAAGTGCAGAAATTCTCCTCACAAGCCCGCCACGAACTAGCATCTGCAACAACTGGATAAAGTTGGCTTAGACCTTGAGGCCGCGCTGTGCCACCAGTTGTAATGTAAAGCCCAGTTGGCAAATCGTTTTGCAAAAGCGGGCAGTCTTGTCGCAAAAATTGCGCTTTGATTTCTTCAGGCGCGTAGAACACTTGCACAGAATGTGAGCTTACTCCAGGCAGTTCAACTGGCTGGTTGGTTCCGCACACGTTGAAACCTTGAACTGAACTTGGAGATGAAGTAACTACGAAAAATAATTCGCCGCCTTTACCCGAACGTACAATAGAGTGAGCCACTCGAATTAAATCTGGAACGTGGTTTACCTCAACAGTCAATGGCGCGCTTACCTCGCTTCCTGGCCCAATATGTTCAGGGTAAGCAACTACAATTGAACCAGTTACACGGTTAAGCGGCTCGCGGTTATAGCCGCGGACTTGAAGTTGGCCACCAGCAAGTGGAACGTTGGAAAAATCTAAACCAATTGTAACTTTTACTTTAGTCAGATCTCCGCGGATATCACTATAAGATATAGTAGAATATTCTCCGGCTTTTCCATCTACGCGAACAAGCGGCCGGTTGTAAAATTGGCGCTGCGGCGTAGAACAGTCAGGCAACCTGCAAACGTCAAATGAAACGCTGTTTTTCGTTGCAATTTCTGAAATTTTAGCTGACAAAGACGGCAAAGCTGTGAGTTGCAATGGCACATCTTCTCGGAGTTCAGAATTGCGCAGGCTATCTAAATATCTAGCAAGGTCAACGTACCTGTCTTCAAATTTCTTCACTTGGTTTAAAATTGCACTTAACCGCACATCAACGTCAAAAGCTTCACTGGACGAGTGAATATTTTCAAAAACATCCGCATAAGTATCAAGCACTTGCGCAATGGCTTGCAATTGCTCTGCCCTCGCTCTGCTTTCTTTTATTGGAATTGCAATTACATTTGCACCTGCAAGTTCGCTTTCTGAAAGTTCAGGCGGAAGGGGAATAAGTATACCGCGTTGAACTGGAGTTGCACTTACTAAAATACGTGGAAAATAGCCAATTGGATCTTCTCGAAGCGTTTCAATATCGTGGGAAGCTCTAACTGCGGAGGAATTTCCTGCCAAATTGCTTGCCAATTTCTTTGGAATAATTATAATTAAGCCAAAATTTTCCTGCGACGTTGAAGGCACAGGAGGTGCTGATAAAACTTCAGCTGTAGAAAAAGTAAAAACGTCAAGCCGCGAACCGTTTTCAATTGAAACATTATGGTGAAAAGTTACATTACTTTCAGGTATTTGCCACGCGCTTGACGACGCAAAAGTGAACGTGCGTAGATTAACCAGATTAGCATTTGAATTACTCGGAGCGACATTTTCACCCGGCTGCTGAACCTGACCAGAAGGGCGGAGATAAGCAAAGTAAACTAACGTGGCAATTACTACAATAACAACCAGTGACACTAGCCGCGCATCAGTTTTAGCCATATAACTTATTACACGCTATATATCATTAAAAGCGCAGGTTAAAAAATATCCACTTTGTAAAAGCTGGTGATAGCATGGCGATAGTATGACTTTCGACTATTCAATACTAGGTTTACTTGGCTTAACGCTAGTTGCACTTGGCTGGATACCGCAAACAATTGACACCATTAAACGCCGCCATTCAGGGTTGACAATGGAATTCGACGTGCTTTACACTCTAGGAAGCTTAAGCTTAATGGCGTATAGTATTTACATTAACAATTTGATTTTCATAGCATTAAATGCCGCGGCAACTTTCATGGCCGCAATTGGGCTGTATTTTAAGTTAATTGAAAGAAAGCGCGGAAAAGAAAAAAAGAAAATAAAAAAGAAATAAAAATTAGACAAAAAGAAGAAATAAAAAAAGAGCAAAGAACAAGTCAAAAAAAGTGGAGGTAAACTAAAATGATCGTAATTTCTTTAGGCGGGTCGCTATTGTTCAAGGAAGGCAATAGTGATTTCAATTTACAGTATCTCAAAGATTTCAGCAAAGTTTTACAACCCGCAAGCAAAAACGGCTTGGCGGTGTTGGTTGGAGGCGGCGGAATTGCGCGGAAATACGTAACTGCAGGCCGCGAATTTCAAGCAACTGAATTTCAATGCGATACGCTAGGCATACGCGTTACGAGGCTCAACAGCCGCATCGTTGCACATTCGCTTGGAGAAAAAGCAGTTTACTGCCATAACCTTACAGAAGGTGAAGCGGCGCTGAAGCATGGAAAAATCGCAGTGATGGGCGGGTTAATAGAAGGAATAACCACAGATGCGTGTTCAATGCTATTGGCAGAGCAAAGCGGCGCAAAGGCAGTTGCAAACTTAAGCAACGTAGACTACCTTTACTCCGCCGACCCGCGTTCAGATAAAAATGCAAAAAAGCTAGAAAAACTAACACACGCTGAGCTAACGCAACTCGCAGTTGATGCTGACAAACGCTTGGCGCGGACGAATTTCCCATTCGACCTCGTTGCCTGTAGGCTAGCGCAGCGTAGTAACATTGAACTAAAATTCGTAGACGGCCACAACTTAAAAGAAGTTGAAAACGCGCTTGGCGGAAAACAATTCAAGGGAACAGTTGTGAAGGATTGAAAAAAATAAATGGCAGAAGAACGCATTGGGAGAAGAGAATTCCTCAAAAAAATGCTAAAAGTTGGAGCCGTTGCAGGCGCTGCAGCAGCTGGAATAAAAGTTTGGGAGAAAAAAACCGAACCAGAGCCAAAGGATGTAAGGCGGTTTGCTGACAGCTTAAAATTCACGCACGATGGTTGGGCTACGCACATTGAAGTTGACCGCAAGCTGGTGCCGCGGCACGGCAATCTCTTTTTCACAATTCGAGATGCAAAAAGAAACGATCGCACACAAATATATGCTTCAGATTACCCAGAACGGTTGACAGAATCATACAGGGGTTTTTCATACGGCTTTTCACGCATTCACCCCACTGATAAAACAAAAACAATAGTGACATTAGTTTCTCAAACGCATCACCCTAAAGTAATTGAAGCTGGCTTGGATAGATTTCTATTTGGCACTTGGAAAGTTTTGCAACAGCAAGCTATTCCAAGATTCAATACAGTAACCCACAAAGGAATAACCGTTTACACAGAAGCTGAAGCGCCGCACGATGAAGGCAAGATAAGGGAAATAGCTGAAGAACTTGCAATTGTGCAGCCAGTCATAGCAAGGGGAAAGTATGCGAGGGAAATTTATTTGAACCGCGCCCGCACCGAAGGTGGCGAGCATCAACTCAGATTTAATTTCAGCCACGAGCCCGAAGGCAACACTGGCATTATCCTTGGAAAAACAGATGCTATAAAAATGGGCTTGCACCGCCAGATAACTTTTCACGAAGCAGCACATGCAGTTTACTGGAGTAAATTGGATTCTAGAGAAGCAAAGAGCTTTAACTCATTCGCTAACATGAAACTAAGGTTCATATTTAATGGTTTACAAGAGCAACGGCGTATGCTTATGGATAAAAAAACAAGAGAAGTAGAGCGCGCTAGGGAAGAGGCTCAACCAATAACAGCAGTTTTTGACGAGTCCAGTTACATCCGCAGCGATAACCGATTAGGACATCCTTATTCAAATTCTGCCGAATTATTTGCAAGTAGTTCAAATATAATGCGGCATTATCCACAAGCGTTTATAGAAAAATTGGAAAACTTAAAAAACGCTAGAACCTTTAAACGATACTTTAAAGAATTTGGCCCGCAAGAAGCAGCAGAGCTTCAAAAAAGAGAAGCGCAACTGTCTTATCCTATTGGAATTGAAGCTGCGCTTAGGGTTGTAAAAATTTACGGCAACTATGCTCCGCATATTTTCAGCAGCGAACTGCTAAGTTATTTGCAGCGAAAGAAACGCGAGCTGAGAATAAAAGATTAGAACGCTTATACTTTCAGCTTTTTCAAAATCCGCTCAATCTTTTCCCCTAATTCTTTTTTCGTTCCGTTGTTTTGAATTGTGAAGTCAGCCATTTTCATAACTTGCAAAATGTTCTGCGAATGCGCCGCGCCTTTCAATTCCTTTTCCTGGCTGGCTTTGAACTCCGCAAAACCTAACACTTGTTCTCCAGCTCGTGCGCGGCGTTTTACTCTTTCATAGCGCAGTTTAATTGGCGCATCCACTGCAACTAGATAGAAATTTTTACCAAAAGCCCGCCGCAGCTCTTCAACTTCTCCTGCGTTGCGTATGCCACTCACAAGCGCAATTTGTTTTCCGCGCTGTTTCAAAATTTTTTCAGCAGCTATTTTGCCCAAAACTCCACTGCCTCGATTAAAACGCATATCGTTAGAAACAAGCTGCAAATTTTCCCTCGCTAAACTTAAACCACGGCGTGCAGTTTCTTCTCTAACTAAATCTCCAGTGCTAACGTGGAAAGCCTTGCTTTTGAACTTCGCTTCAATTACAGCCACTGCTAAGTCTTTTCCAGCTGCAAATGTTCCACAAAAGCCAAGCACGATCAGGTTAAACTACCTCCTTAACTTTTACCTACTTTTTTACCCATGTGAAGCACATAAGCTGCACGGATATTTGGATGTCTGCCAACTATATTCAGCCAACGCGAAGATGGGTGCACTCCATTTGGATCTTTGGTAACTTGAATAGTTGCACCAGCGGGAATGGAATAGTATAAAGAAGGCCCGCGAATTGTTCTACCACCGTGCATTAGCTTAAATTTTAATCCGCCAACTAACTCCTCTGGTTTCAGCGCATCTGCCACCACTCTAAGTAGTGGAGCCCCAGGGTAAACTTTTACCAGCCTATCCGCTATACCTTTTCCACCAAGGTATACGACTTTTACAGGCATTAATTCAGGCGAAGCCAGCTCCGGTACTGCGTTTCTGCCAATCGCCTCAATTTGCGCTACTGTGTCAACTGTAAGGTGAACTCCTTTATGCAACGCATGCGCCGCTTTTGCATCGTTTGCCTTTCTTTGCATTTCATCAGTTTGAATTTGAATTTCTGCAGTTAAACCCGTGCGAGGGTGCGCCACCATTAAATGCCTAGCAGCGTAGCCATTTGGCTTTTCTCTCAGGCCAAGATAATCCCTATGGTCAACCACTTTAAGCCGCGGGTCTCTTTCTAACCTGTTGCTAAGTTCCCTTACTTTATCAATGCCAGAAGCCGTTGCAGGTGGATATAATACTACCCTAAATCCAACAACGTCGTTAAGCTCTCTAACTTCTTTGAGATCCTTTTTCTTCATTTTTAGGTAAGCGCTGTAAACTTGTTTTCTTGGCCTTGGCTTTATTCTAAACTCACACCCAATTCGGTTGGCATGTTCTCTAACTATCTGCTCTAATTGCAATGAATGTGGAATTAGCTTGCGCTCAACCTTAGTTAAAGCCCGGTCTATTTTCATATGTAGCCGTGGGTTTTGCAGCCTAAAAGCAGCTTCTCCAATCTCTCCTTTTAACTCCCTCAAGCCAACAATGTCTAACGTCGGAACATAGAAATTAAGAGCCATATCCGCAACTTGTTTTACCCTTTCTCTTAGTTTCACATTTACACGCAGGGAAGAATCTTTAGGTGCAGAAGCTGCTCTGCGTAGACCAAGAAGTAAATTTGCCGAATTGATAAGCAAGGCATCAATGCTGCTTAAGTCAACTAATTTTTGCGCAAATTCTTCTGGCTGTCCGCGGGCTTCTGAAAGGCTATTTGCGGCCTCTGCAATAACTTTAGCTCTAGCAGGCAACCGGCTTAAAGCGCGTTGTGGAGCTTCGTAGAATAAAGCGGCACGGTAAACTTCCGGAGGAATGTCATTGCCAAACTTGCTATATAGATAAGAAGCAACTGCGGCATTTCTTTCAAACTTTGAAAAGCCAAAAATAGTTTTATCTCCAGATAAACTCCGCTCGGCAGCATGCACATCGTCCCTCTTAATCAAATTGTGGCCAAGTAGCGTAGCTAAACTGCGGTGAGCTTCAGAAACTTCCATTGCTGACATTAAACAACTTAAGCAGCTGGATTTTTTAAATCTGCTTGACGTACATCAATGCGGGAACAATTAGGGCAAAAAATACCCGGTAGCAAATAAAGCAATATAGCTAAATGGGTGCGAAAATGGAAGAACGGATTAGAAAAGCTCAAATGTTGTACGCGAATATCCGATACTTTATAGAAAGCTACGGCCACGTAGTGCAAACTAAAAAAACTGGAAATGGAGAAGAAATAACTAGCGTAGAGCCACAGCACGAGTCGCACTATGCTACTCCCGAAACCCTTCACAGTCACCTTGAGGCAATTTTGCACCACGCTAGCACTGCCCACGGTGTTGCTGGCGTTTTACAAGACGAAGAAGCAAAAGCAGACGTAAAAAGTATGGAAATCGCTAGAATGATTAAAAACCTGCGAATAATCCGCGACCAATTGCTGGACAAAACACACAATTACATTATATGGCAACATCACAAATTAACTGAAGCGTTACCGTTGAAGCCTAGACTAATTAAAAGAACACGAGAATTAAGGCGTGGATCAGATGCAGAGATTAAACGCGCCCAAGAGATAATTCAACGCGCTCATGGAACAATTAGGGTCTTTAAAGAAATGGACAAAGAGTATACCACTACAAAAAGAGCCCTGAGAGAAAAACCCAAAACAACTAATAAAAAATAAAAAAATAAGCACTACTTCTTTTCCGTCTTAGCTTCTTTTCCAGCTGGAGCTTTGCCTGCTGCTGGCTTTTCACCTTCTTTGCCTGCTGCTGGTGCAGCTCCCGGAGCTGCTCCGCCTGCCGGCACCACTGCACCTGGCTTGCCTGCCTCTACAGCTGCAACTTCTGCAACTGGCTTCTCTTCCTCTTTAACTTTAACTAACCTAGCAGCTTTGCCTTTCTTTGCCAAATTAACTGCATTGCCAGTAATGTCACTTACAACAAAAGCATAATCGCCAGATAACTTTAGCTTTGCACGCATCAGAGCAACTTTAACCACTCTAATTGACGGAGCGTTACAGTAAACGCGGAAAATAGAATCGCCTTTACCAACATCAGCCATTCTTCCCTTTGGCCTGCCAAATGCTTTTTTCATTCCTTTTGAAATACGGTCAGCCCCAGCAACTCCCAAAGCGCTATGCTCCCTAATAACCAAGTGAGGGTAAGTCATTACCTTGAAGAAAAAGTTGTTAATCAAAAGCTGCTTTTCTAAATGCTTGTTAGCCGCTTGCCTCGCTGCTTCAAGCGCATTGTCTCTAACGTGAATCGGTGCTTGGCAAACCAAGTCCACAGACGTAGTGTAATACTGGTCAGTACCCATCTCATATTGCCTTACCTTTGGCCTCGGCGCTCCCTTAACGTAACTCTTACGCGGCTTTGAAGTGGAAATGCGAGCCCACTTCTGGCCTTGAGCAACTCTAATAGTTCTAGCTGGACGTAAACCCATAAATAATCACGAAAACTTGAACGAACTAGCGAAAACTAGTAGAACTAATTGAGGCAAAAGAGTTTAATAAGTTTTATTTTTGGTTAATCTACCTGGTTAGTCCCAGTAACCCCGCGGTTGCCTTGGACTGCTGAAATTCCCAGCGCCACGAAGGAGAAAAGTCAATCCCAACAGCACAAGTATAAGCGGCCAAATCTTGTTCCATTCAACTTCCGGAATAACGCCATAATTAGACATAAGGAACAACGCGCCGAAAATGACAAACGCTATCCCAATGAACAAATTAACCAAACTACTCTGAGCCAACGAATTAAACATCATAAATCAAATCCACGCAAAAAACAACTCAAGGGAGGTATAAAAGCGTTGCTTCTATGTTCAAACCGCCGCAGCTTCAGGCTCGTTTAACTTTACCTCTACAAGCGCGGAGCCGTTTTGGGTCATTGCAACTCCGGCCAGGCAGTCGGCTTCGCGGTAAACGTTTTGATTGTGGCTTACAACTACGAATTGCGAATCGCGCGAAAGTTGCTTGATTAGCAAGGCTAGTTTGCGGCTGTTCTCTTGATCCAGGGCGGCGTCGGCTTCGTCGAGAATGTAAACGCTCGACGGGTTAAAGGACTGAATTGCAAATAAGAACATCAACGCTACTAAACTCTTTTCCCCGCCACTCATCAACTCGAGATATTTCACTTCTTTGTTCTCGAGCTGCACTTTGATTGTAAGCCCGCCGAGAAATGGATTTTCAGGGTTTTCCAAGAACAGCTCGCCGTTTCCGCGGAATACATGCTTAAATAATTTCTTGAAGTTATCATTAACCGCTATAAATGACTGCATGAATGTTGCGATTTTCTTTCCTTCGATTTGGTCAATTAATTTGAGAACAGCTTCTTTTTCGCTTGAAAGCTGCGTAACGCGCGAGCGCTGCTCGTCAAGTTCAGCTAGTTTAACTGCAAATAGTTCAATTGCTTTTAAGTTAACCGAGCCAAGCGTGTCAATTTCGCCTTGAAGCTGACGCGAAGCTGCAAGCAGTTCAGGTTTATGTTCATAGCGCAGTTTATCCTTGTTCGGAATTTCAAGCAATTCATATTGGGCAAATTCAGCCTTCAAATTAGTAAGTTGAGTTTCCACAACCGCACGGCGGACGTTGCGCGAATTAACTTCGCGTTCAATTTTATCGCGTTCAAATTCAAGCTTACCTTTTTCCGTACCAACGCGCTGGAGTTCAGTTTCAATTTCTTCACGCCGGTCATACAACTCTTTCAACGCACTGGACAATTTTCTTTGTTCTGCAGTTTTTTCCGAAAGCAATTTAGCGCATTTGCCAACTGACGCACCATGCTCTTCAATTGCGCTTTCAGCTGCGTTTATCTCTGCCGCACATTCGTCAAGCTGTTTTTTCAATGCAGTTGACTGTTTTTCGTAAACAGAACGCTGGCCTTTAAGTGATTCAAGTTGGTTTGACAAGTCGGAAACCGTAATTTTCAAGTCGCTGACTTTTTTCTCGCGTTCACGTACGGCAAAGCCAAAATTCTTATCCTTTTCAACGTCGATTTTCTGCTTTGCCTCCAGTGCGCGTACGTTCAAGTCAGATAAATTGCGTATAAAGCTGCTTCTATCTTCGTCAGCTTTACGTATCAGCTCTTCACATTGTTCAACTTCTTTTTCAAGCTGGCTAATTGCTGAAGAAACGCCGACTTTCTTTGTAGAAAGGGTTTCTTCTTTTGCTTTCAATGCAGCGAATTCGATTTCCAAGGCCCTAAGGTCAAGTTCAGCTTTTGCGCGGTCCTTGCGCCTTAACACCATTGCATCGCGGCTAGAGTATAAAGAATTTAACACACTGTCCTTTGCTTTTTGCAATGCAGTTTGCTGCGAATACAAATCTTCCAATTCCTTTCTATCACGAGCTCCACTTAGTTTCTGCGAAACACTTCCGCCAATCATCACTCCAGAAGCTTCTGCGATCTGGCCATCCAAAGTAGCAATACGAATCTTTCCAATGACGGGCTCTGCTTCTTTAAGTGAATCAAATAACAGTGTTGAGCCCAAAGCATATTCAAATGCTTTAGCATAAGCGCGGTCAAATTCAACAAAATCTAAAAGAAAACCAGCACAACCTGGAGTTTTGGCTAACTTAGCCTCTTCGGCGCCACGCGGAGACGGCCTTATTTTGTCAAGTGGAATAAACGCAGCTCGGCCAACTTTTGCCTTTTTTAATTCATCAATTACTTTTGCAACTGTCCTTGAAGAGTCAACAACTAGATAATTCGCTCTACCGCCAAGCGAAGCCTGCACCGCCAATGCGTATTGGTCTTTGAAACTGCATAATTCTTCAACAGTGCCGTAGACTCCCTTTAGCCCTAATCCCGTTACAAAAGAAGTCGCTCGAGTTTGGTCAGTTTCTTTCAAAGTTTTAATTCTGCTTTCAAGTTCAGCCAAGCGAGTACGCACGCGAAGCAGAGACTCTTCAGTTTCAGATAATTCCTTATTAGCCCCTTTTTCGCTGGCGTATAACTTGTTTAAGTTGCCGTCAATTTCATTCAAAACTTTTGACGCCGCAGAAACTTTTTCACTTATAGCTTTTTTTGATGCAGTTAAATCAGCAACTCCAGTTCCACTGCGTAGCCGGTCCAATTCAGCTTCTCTTAATTTCTTTATTTCAGATTGCTTTGCAGCCTCTGCTTGCGATGCAGTTAACTGTTCTTTACAAGAAAAAATTTCGCTGTTGGCATTTTCCAAGAATTGCCGCGCCGCGTGGAATTCGGAAGTAAATACATCAGACTCTTTTAGAAGTTTGTCCAAAGAATCTTGTTCTTTTTTCAGAATCTTTGCAACATCATCAAGTTCCTTTTGCAAATTGTTCATCTGTGAAGAATATCCTTTAACCTCGTCGTCTGCTTTCATCTTTTCAATATTAAGCGAAGACTTGCGGCTATCTTCCTTTGACGCCACAGTTTTCTTTTCCTCAATTATTGTCCTAGACCGCTCAACATTTGCATTCAGCTCATCCATTTCCTTTTGCAGTATGAGCTGCTTTCCCTGAGACCTTTGCAAGATTTGCTCGTGGATTTTCTGCCTCTCCGTATTTTTTGCGCTTAACTCAGAAGCAAATGAATCAATTTTTCTCCGCACATCGCTAAGTTTTTGTTCAAATTCCACCATTGTGCTTACAATTGTTTCGAATTCGCCGCTATGCGCAGTTAAGTCAATATACAACATCGAAGCTTTTGCGCGGTCAACTTGCTTTTTCAAGTCAATGTATTTTTCAGCGTCGCGCTTTTCGTTTTCCAACTCTTCAATATAACCTTGCCTTTCAGCAAAAATAGCCGACGCTGCGTTTAACTTTTCAGCAACTTTATCCAGTTCATTTAGCGCTTCTTTTTTCTTTGATTCATATTCAGAAATATTAGCTACGTTGTCAACGAGTGTACGCCTATCTTTGGAATTCATTTCAACGATGTTCTGCACTTGGCCCTGCTTGATAATGTTGCTTGTAAACAGCCTATTTTTTGAGAGAAATTCTTCCAATACGTATTTCTTCACCCTCTTGCCGTCAAGGATGTACTTAGTTACTCCATCTTTGCGCACCATCCGCTTAACTTCATGCGTTCCACTTCCAGTTGAGTCAGACAACGTTACAGTAACTTCGCCAATATTGTGGTTAGAAAAAATCAAATCCGGCGTTCTCTTGACACGCATACTCTTCAAGCTAGTTTCGCCAAAAGCAAAAAGTAGAGCGTCTACTAAATTGGTTTTTCCACCGCCATTTGGGCCCACGAATGAATTGAAACCCTTTGTTAAAACTAGATTCGCTTCTTTGAAAGACTTAAAATTCTTAAGGGAAAGCTGCTGAACAAACATCTAAATGCGTCTCAGAACTGTTACAGCCGCAGGTTATTTAAAACGAACGAAGGCTGCTGGCTGACGGTAATTTAAATAGCATTTCCCGAAATATTTACAAAATGTACAAAGTTATAGGCACTGAAACTTACCTCAAGGAAATTGAGCAGTGGACTAAAGCAGATAGAGAAGCTGCTGAAAAACTTCCACAGCAGCTAGCTGCAAATCCTAAGGCGGGTAAGCCGCTGGGCTATCAATTCATCAGAGAAAAACGTGTAAAAGAAAAACGAGTATATTTTCTAGTGTACGATGCCTTAAAGCTTGTGCTCTTAGTAGCCACTAGCGGCAAAAAGGATCAGCAATTTACAATAGACCACATTAAAGAAAATCTAAAAGAATTCAAGGAACTAGCTGAACAAATCTCTAAGCAAGTCTCTTAAAACGGCCTTGTTTCAAATCCTGCAAGCTGCTTAAAAACTGCCTGATTAAATCGAAGTCTAGCTTCTCGAGTTTCTTCAGAGACTTATATTCTTGGAGCGGTATAGTAACGGTTTGCATCATATCTCACAAAGACAAATTGGAAGCTTGGCCAATTTATATGTTTTGCCTACACAGCCAAAAGCAGTAGCCGTAGGTTATTTAAAACGAACGAAGAGTAGCTAGTTTATCAAACCACTTAACACCCTCTAAATCCGGCATTTGCAAAGGCGGAGATTTCATCAAAAAAGCGCATACTTTCTCTGCTTCTTTTTGCTTCTTTGTATCTACTAAAAATTTTGCCATTCTAATAGCATCTACTACCGTGCTTGCTCCATTTACGCTAATTTCATCTTCAATTGTTGAAACTATTAAGATCGGCATACGGCCAAAAATCTCTCCCTCAAGCGTGATCTTAGCCACCTTGTGGCCAGAGGGTTTTCCAGTGTAAAAGAACTGCACAGTTGGCCTTATGCCCGATTCGTCAAGAAATGGCGCGAGCGCATCGCTTTTTGACTTTTCCTTTGCCTTGGACCTGTAAAGCAAATTAACGTGATCGGTATTTCCCCCGCTATTTTCCTGAACTGATCTTGTAACACTTACGCCGCGCATTTTCAGTAATTCTAACAACGCCCTATTCAACATAGTTGCTCCCAACTGGCTCTTTATGTCGTCACCTAAAAGAACCAATCCTCTTTTCTCAAATTGCTCCTTCAAAGTAGTTGTAGCAAGCGGAGTCGGAATACAGTTAACAAAACTACACCCTGCTTCAAGCGCAGCTTCTGCGTAGAAAAGTGTTGCCTTGTCGCTACCAGTGGGAAGAAGATTTACAACTACCTCAGCGCCAGATTCTTGGAGAACATGTGCCACATCAACAGCGGAGGTTTCACTTTCGTGAACAAAAGAACCGCGCATTTCGTCAATTACTCCATCAAGCGTTGGACCGCGATAAACCATAGCTGAATATTCTAGTGGCTCGGTAATCTTCTGGCTAATGTTACTACTCATATTAATGGCTTCGTGCAATTTTTTGCCCACTTTTCTCTCATCAACATCAAAAGCACATACAAAATCAATGTCTTTTACCCGATAATTCCCAACTAGCGGGTGCATTAAGCCAGTTGTCTGCTCTGAATTTCTGGTGTAGTAGGATACGCCTTCAACTAGTGCTTTTGCTAAGCTTCCAATGCCAACTAGTGCAACCTTAATTTTTCCACTTTTCATGAATTATTTGCGCTAGATAAAGAAAAGTAATTATGCCCTACATATGTAGGGCTCTAGGCGGTCTTGAGCAAACGTGGCAGTATTTTGCCCTCTGCTTTGTGCAGCCTTTCCTGCAGGGATATCCGACTGATGCCAAGCTTCTTAGCTATGTTTTCAAGATAAACTCCACGCGGGTAATCGTAGTACCCCATCTGCGCTGCCATTTCCAGCGCTTCTTTTTGCTTGGCAGTCAATGCAGGGGTTAAATTGGGAAGAAAAACCCCTGCAACTTTTTC
>OBEQ010106428.1_pt1 | contig 15334 bp, 15 predicted proteins | sample 1670901 | NCBI WGS metagenome assembly OBEQ01 (sample SAMEA104232315, study PRJEB22302) | groundwater metagenome | biome: forest; feature: aquifer; material: groundwater | place: USA | collected 2011-08-07 | depth 5.4 m | reverse complement strand
GGGCTGACGCCCGGGGCTTCCGGCGAAGGCGGGTGAAACGGCGACCGGGCGTCAACGACCGCAACAGACAGGCCGAGCCGCTGGGCGATCTCCTCGTTCCACTGGGTCAACGGCCCAAGACCGGTCAGCATCAGTGAGCGCACGTCAACGCCTGGCAATTCCTTCCGGATCGCGGCGCGGCTTCGATCCGCCTCGACAGAGAGGAACTCAGGGATCGAGCTGGACGATGTCCAATCCTGCACGCCCTGGCCGACGCTGCGACTGGAGAGGATGCGCTCCTCTGCGATCAGCACAAGGTCGGTGCGCGTCTCATCCACATTGATCACAAGCCGCGGCTCTTGCGCCGGGTCCGCTGGCACGGACCGGCAGCACCAGCCGAGGACCCCCCATGAGCTGACCGTGACGAGCGACGGGGAGAGCCCTGCCTCGCGCAGGGGGGCGAGCTGACGGTCCATGACCTCCCGCTGGCACGCAACGACCGCGACGGTACTGAATCCTTCCTGTTGGGCGAGGAGGCAGAAATCCGTCACGGACTGTTCCCACGGATAGGGAAGCTGGGCTTTGACGTACAGCTCGACCATCTGCGTGAGCTCGCCCCACTCTGTCGTCGGAAACCTGACGACGCGGGTGATGACCTGTTCACGCGGCACGACCAGGACGAGCTCGGAGGGGGTGACCCTCGCCGTGCTGAGAAAGGTCCGGAGGGCTTCGGCGGTCTCCCCAAAATCACCGACCGGCTGGGCGTGCAGAGTCCTGATCCGTGTATGCGTTCCGCGGCCTTCTGCGAGCGCCAGACGCACCGACGAGCGGGTCCACTCGATCACAAGTCTCGTTGCCATCTCAACGCCTCTTGCCCCTCTCCGTGCCTTCTGATGTCTCAGAATTCAGAAGTCAGAAGACAGAGGTCAGATTTTGGTCGTTGGTCTTGTCGGCTTTTTCTGACTTCTGACATCTGATCTCTGACTGCTGATCCTCACCCTTCTCTCCAGGCGAGAATCCGCGGGGGGCCGCCGGCCGAGCGCCGGATGACCGCGACGACGCGATGCTGAACCCTCGGCTTCTCGATCCTCCCCGTGGCCGTGATGGTGAAGGTCTGCGATGCGACACCCAGGTGGCTGAGCGCATTCAACACCTCGGTCTTGCTCGAATCGATCGGCACAGGGAGAGTCGGGTCGTCGATTTCAATCGCTGGCGTCAGGCGTTTGAAGTAGTGGTGCCCCTCGCGAAAGGCGAGGAGCTGATCGGCGTCCGCCGGCGGCAACCCTATCGCCACGAGGACGTCTCGCCCCGCCGTGTTGATGTTCACGCGCGCGTTGGCATCCAGGTACGGCGTCGTCTCGCTCCGCAATGTCTCGTACGTCTTCGACATCTGTTGAGCGGTCATGCCGGGAAGCCCCAGGAGCTCTTCAGGCGCCGCGAACGGCCCGTTTTTGGCGACGTACGGCGGCTGGTCATCAGGACGGTCCTCCCCCGGCTTTGGCGGATCGCGGTGATCGATGATGGCGCGAGACACCTCCACCAATCCCGTCAGCGATGTGAGGGCAGGCTCCGCCGCGGTATTGAGGTTGAGCTTGCGCTCCTCATCGATGATGTGCATGCGGAGCTCACGCCCCGTCGCCTGCGCGTCTCGCCCGTGGGCCTGGACCACCCACACGGTGGGGTCGCTTGGATCGCCATTGGGCACAGAGGCCCAATCATCCCCCAGCCAATCAGAGGTGTCTTCGTTGGCGTCACGGGCGAGCCGCTCCATCGCCAGATACACGCCGCTGCGGGCCAGCGCCTTGGCTTGCTCGTGGGCGAGACGGTACTTCGCCAGCCGAACCTCCAACGAGAGGTGCCTCGCGACCGCCACGACCAGCACCGTGAGGATGGTCACGACCCAGAGCGTGATGACGAGGAGCGATCCCGTTTCGCCGACACGAACGATGGTGGTGTTCTCCGTCCTGTAATGTGACGGCGTCATTCGGATACGCCCAATAGGCCGATAGGGATCGCGCATATGCGACGGACGGATCGCCCGGAGACCTGTACGGTGGCCTCGATGAGCCGGGGCAATCTCAGCGCCTCATCGGGCCTGTCGAGCCATCGGGCCTTCCACTCAAGCCCTCCTTGCTCTGTCGTTCCGGTCGGCCGATACGCGTACCGGAGTGAGAGCGCCTCACAGCCTGGCAGCATCAGCTCCGGCGCTGACTGCTGACTTCGTTCCCGCGCCTCTCCCACCAATTGGCTCGTCCGCCAGAACCCTGGTGTGCCGTCGATCCGTTCGCAAGTGTAGGTCACCAATCGAATCGCCGGGGAGGGCTGTGTCGTCGCGGTGGACACTGTATACACGCCAAGCGTTGCGGCTCCAAACTGCGGCGTGGGCAGCTGGCCGTTGAGTTCCCCGTACGAGGAGGGTCGGTCATCGTACACGATGGCGTTGGCCAGATCGCGCTCGAGCCGATCGAACGCGACGCGCTGCCGCTGGAGCCTCTCCGTCGTCGCGGTCGCGCGCTGCCAGACGGTGAGCCCCCCACGGAGGTGCGCGCCCAGCCCGACGAACAGCACGGAGATCATCGTGGCCGCAATCAATAGTTCTACAAAAGTAAATCCACGTGGCTGGGGGCTGGGGGCTGGGGGCTGGGGGCACTGGCCTAGAACCCTGAACCCCGACCCCTGAGCGTCTTTGCCAAGGCCCTGCGCCCTGAGCCCTGAGCCCTGAGCGTCCTTTACTGGAACCATTCTGCGGGGATCCAGTCGGTGGGCCAGATCGCGGAGAGTGTGACGGTTGGAGAGCGGTCAGCGCCTGCCTGCCCCCCCACCACATCGTTCGGGGGGGGGGCCTGCCGCACCGTCAGCGTCACTTCACTGAACAGCGGTTGACCGTACGAATCGGTGTCGAGCTCTGCGCGCCGTACGGCCACGACCTTCCACTGGTACGCCGTGCCAGAAGCCGTTTCACTCGGGATCCCGAAGGACCCTCCTGCGCGCTCTTCAGTGGGCGGTGTGCCGGAGAGCCGCTCGGCCTCCAGCTCGAGCAACTTCCCATGCGCCAGCGAGCGCAGTGTCTCGTACTCGTCAATCGCCCGGAGCGCCTTGAGCTGGCTCGTCAGCCCCCGGCTGATGAAGACGAGTCCCGCGGCGATGACGACCGCGGAGAGCACGGCTTCAACGAGCAGCAACCCGCGCTGAGAGGAGCACTCGGCTGGTCGGACCATCCACCGCAATGGTGTAATCGTGCCCGCCCTGCGTCACGCGCAGGGTGGCCGGCTCGCTCGTGCCATCCGGAAAGAAGCGGACACAGTCAACTGCTTGATCGTCCCGCGCCACCTGGACGGACACGTCGTCGGGGACGACCGCGCTTTCTACAGGAGGTGAAAGCGGGAGCTGCTCCGCTGTACACTCGGGAAGCGGTTGGGGGGGATCCTGCTGCACGAGGGACCTGAGCGTTGCACGCCGCTCTGAGCGATCCCAGTTCCAGGCGATCATCTCACCTTGAGCCACCGCCCGTTCGTGAGCGTAGCGCAACAAGTGCGTCAGCTCAAACGCCGTCCGTTCAATGCGTAACCGCTGCCAGACCTGTTGAAACCGTGGGGCGGACGAGACAAGCAGGATGCCGAGGACCGCGGCCACCAGCACCACCTCCACCAGCGTAAACCCGACACGGCATTGCGGATTTCGGATTTGGGATTTCGGATTGACAATCCGCAATCCGCAATTCGCAATCCGCAATATCATGTCACTCCCAATTGGCGATGTCATCCTTCCCTGGCTGCCCATCCGGCCCCAGGGAGGACACATCATAATCCTGGTGGTGCTGCGACTCCTTCGTATAGACATAGGGGCGCCCCCAGGGGTCTTTCGGGAGTCCCCTCTTCAGGTAGGGGCCGTTCCACTTGGCCTTCGCCTCGTCACTGAGACCGGACGGGGAGTCTTTCGCGACCAGCTCCTCAAGGTGGTCGGGGTACTGGCCTGTATCCATCTCGTAGAGATCCAGCGCAAGGCCGATGCTCGCGATGTCCGATTTGGTCCGAGCGATCTTCGCCTGTTCCGTGCGGCCGACGAGCCGCGGCACCACCATCGCGGCCAGCACGCCGATGATGATGACGACGAGCATCAGCTCGACGAGTGTAAATCCTTGGAGATTGCGGATTGCGCCTGCCTGCCGAAGCCTCGGCGCAGGCAGGGATTGCGGATTGCGGATTGACTGCCTCTCGCCCCTCGCCCCCCGCCCCTTCTGACCTCTGACCTCTGACCTCTGACTCCTGTCGCTCATTGGACGACGAGCCCGATTTGAAACACCGGCAACAACATCGCCAGCACAATGAACATGACCATGCCTCCTACCACGACGAGCAACACCGGCTCCAAGATGGTCGTCAAGGTCTGAATCGCCCGGTCCACCTCCCGTTCGTAGGTCGACGCGACCTTCAGGAGGGCCGCGTCCACCGTCCCGGCCTCTTCCCCCACCGCCACCATGTTGCTCACGAAGGCCGGAAACTGCCCAGTGGCGGACAGCGCCCCGGCCAGGCTCGAGCCTTCCCGCACCGCGGTGAGGATGTCGCTGACCGCCAGGCGCAGCGTCGAGTTGGAAAGGCCGTGGGCTCCCACCTCAATGGCCTGGAGGATGGGAACTCCCTGGCTGACGAGGGTGCCGAGGTTGCGCGCCAGCCGCGCCGTCTCGCGCTTGCGCACCAACGAGCCGAGCGCAGGAAAGGCGATCAGCGCCCGGTCGAGTGTGGCTTTGCCGCGCGGGCTCGCGTACCATCGGCGAGCCATCCATCCGAGCAGGACCAGAGCCAGGATGAGCGCCCACCACCACCGGGTGAACAGCTCGCTCACGTGCAAGAGGATGCGGGTCGGCAGCGGGAGCAGCTGGCCTGTCTCGAGGAACACGAGGGAGAGCTTCGGGATGACGTACATGAGCAAGAACACGCTCATCCCCAACGCCACGCAGAGCACAAAGAGCGGATAGGCCGAAGCACTCCGCACCCGGCTCCTCAGCTCGGCCTCGTGCTCCCCGAGGTCCGCGAGACGGCTCAGGGCCAGCTCCAGACCGCCCCCGGTCTCTCCCGCCCGCACCAGGCTTCGGTAGAGCGGAGGGAACACCGTTGGGTGGTCGGCGAGCGCTTCGCTGAAGGAGCGGCCGTCCCGCACCGCACCGGCCAGCGAGTCGATGACCCGCGCAAGCTGCGGGTGCTCGGTCTGTTTGGCGAGGAGCGTCAGGGCGTTCAACAGCGGCAACCCCCCGCCGAGCAAATCGGCGAGCTGACGGGTCGTGTAGGCGAGGGTCCGTGCGGCGATCCGGCGCTGGAACATCCTGCCGCGTGAGGGCCGCGGGGCGCCGAGCTCCACCACCGAAATCGGGAAGATCCCATCGCGGCCCAGACGGCTGATCGCCGCCGCCTCGTTGTCCGCCTCAATCGTCCCCTCGAGGGACTGCAGGGTGCGGTCCTTCGCCCGATACGCAAACCGAGGCATCCTATCGACGAGTATAACACGAATTGCGGATTTCGGATTGCGGATTTCGAATTGACCACGCTCACCGATAGCCGTGCTGTTTCAATCCACAATCGACAATCCACAATCCGCAATCTCATGCAACTATCACGTCACACGGAGCACCTCATCCGGCGTCGTCACTCCCTGGAGGAGCTTCTGCCACCCGTCCTGCCGCAGCGTGCGCATCTTCCCGCTCTGCTGAGCCGTCCTCGCGACGTCGTGCGACGAGGCCCGCTTGAGGACGAGCTGCTGGACGGCCTCGTCCACGACGAGGAACTCGTAGATCGCAGTCCGGCCTTTGTACCCAGTCCCCTTGCACGAAGGACACCCCCGCCCGTATGGCAGCGCCTTCGGCAGCGCGCCCACGACCCCGAACTCCTCCCGGAGACCAGGCGGGGCTGGCCGCTCCTCCTGGCACGAGCGGCAGACCACGCGCACGAGCCGCTGCGCGATGAAGCACAAGACCGAGGAGGCGACGAGGTACGGCTCGATGCCCATGTCGAGCAGGCGCGTCACCCCTCCAGCCGCGTCGTTCGTGTGGAGCGTGGAGAAGACGAGGTGGCCGGTGAGCGCGCTGCGGATGGTGATTTCCGCCGTCTCCGGATCGCGCACCTCCCCGACCATCATGATGTCCGGGTCATGCCGGAGCATTGATCGCAGCCCCTGCGCGAACGAGAATCCGATCTTGGGATGGACCTGCAGCTGCGTGATCCCAGCGAGCTGGTACTCGATGGGGTCCTCGATCGTGAGGATCTTCACGTTCGGCGCGTTGAGCTTGGTGAGGCAGGCGTAGAGGGTCGTCGTCTTGCCGGAGCCGGTCGGGCCGGTGACGAAGATGATCCCGTGCGGTTTCTGGATGAGCGTGACGAGGAGCTCGAGGTGATCGGGGCCCAACCCCAGCTCCGGGAGGCTGAAGAGCATCTGCGAGGAAAGCAGCCGGATCTCCACGGTTTCCCCGAAGCCCGTCGGCAGCACCGAGATGCGCAGGTCCAGGTCCTGCCCGTCCAGCCGGACCTTGATGCGGCCGTCCTGTGGCAGCCGCCGCTCGGCGATGTCGAGCTGGGCCATCACCTTGATGCGGGAGACGATCGCTTGATGGAGCTTGAGGAGATCGGCGGGGATGGGGATTTCGTACATCACGCCGTCGACGCGCTGGCGGATGCGCAGCGCCTGGTCGAACGGCTCGATGTGGATGTCGGTCGCCCGGTCGCGCACCGCGGAGAGGATGAGCTGGTTGACGAAGGCGATGACCGACGCCTCATCGGCTGCCGCGGTGAGGTCTTCCGCGGTGCTTCTCTGCACCGTCTCGCGCGTGCCGGTGTCCAGCAGCCGCTCGACCGCCGAGGCGCCCACGCCGTAGTGCCGCTGAACCGCCTCTTGGATGTCCTGCTGGCTCGCCAGGACCGGCGTGACGTCGCAGTCAAGGAGCAGCTTCAGCTCATCCAAGGTCTGGATATCGAAGGGATCGACGATCGCCACTTGGAGGCTGTTCCCATTGAGGGCAAGCGGCATCAGGCGGTAGTGGCTGGCAAACTTCGGGGGCACCTTGGCGAGCGCCTCCGGTGGAACCTGCATGCCGGCGAGCCGCACGTATGGCATCCCCATCTGCTCCGCCAAGACCGGCAGGAGCCGCTCGTTCGTCAACATCCCCAAGCGGACCAGAATGGCGCCGAGGAACTCGCCGGTGCGCTTCTGCTCCTCAAGCGCCTGCTGTAACTGGTCAAAGGAGAGGAGCCCCTGCTCGACGAGCAGCTCACCCAGTCGCTGCCGCTGTCTGGTCATCAGTTCCATACTACCATACCCAACGCTGGCGCAACAATGGGAGCCCCACCGACACGCCCCGCCCTTGAGCAAATTTTTACATTGACATCTGCTGGAGAGGCTATTAGAATCTGTCTTTTGCAATACCGTTCGTGCCCACCCTCGTGGGTGTTCCTGCCTGATCGCGCCTCCACGGCACACGCCTCGGTCCCATCCTCGCTCGTTCTCCTCGCTCTGATCCATGGAGGCCCCATGCGTCTTCTCTTCTCTCCTCCCGTCCTTGCCCTGCTCTGGGCCGCAACCTTGGCTCACGCTGGTGAGCAACACGCGCAGTGGGAACGCACGGATGTCGGTGTCGGCGAAACGTCATGTGTGGCAGTCACCGTTGACCCCGCCGTCCCGCAGCGCATCTTCGCAGCCAGCCCCCGCACCCTCTCTGAATCCGCTGATGGGGGGCGGTCGTGGCGCGAGCGGTTTCGCGTCCCGGGAGGCGTAACCGTCAGCGGGCTTGCCGTCGAGGGGGCACGCCAGCCCACAATCCTCCTCGCAACTGATCGCGGGCTGTACGGTTCCTTTGACGGAGGCGTGCGGTGGTCGCGCGTCTTCCGTGCCGCGGGCGCAGGAACAGCCCAGTGCACCTCGGTCGCGTTCCACCCACTCCAACGAGGGACGGCGCTCCTCGGAACTCGAGGCGGCCTCTTCCGCACGTCCGACCACGGCCGCCACTGGACAGCGGTGAGCCTCCCGCTCGCCGCCCATGACGTCATCCACTTCGCGTTCGACCCGCATAATCCGGCCCGCCTGTACCTCCTGACCGCTGAGGGATTGTTCGTCGGGAATCTGACCAATGGGCAGTGGCAGCAGCGCTTCCGTGTGGCGCAGGCGGAGGCGGCCGATCCCGACGCGACGGAAACCAGCGAATCCAACAACGAAGACGTCGAACCCGAAGCGCCGCCCAACCGCCTCACTGCCGTCGCCCTCGATCCTCAACGTCCCGCCACCCTCTACCTTGCGGGAACCCGCGGGCTCACAATGAGCCGTGACGGCGGAACGAGCTGGGAGCGGGTGACGCGGCTCGGCCTGGCGTCGCCGTCGATCGCCCGCCTGGTGCTCTACCGGCACTCCCCGCTCGTCATCTACGCGGCGACGGCGCGCGGGGTCGCGCGGTATGAACCGGAACGAGGGCGCTGGCAGCTTATCACCCAGGGCCTTGCGACGACCCAGGTCCGCGATCTCGCCGCCGTCGGGGACCAGCTCTGGGCCGCCACCGACCGGGGACTCTATCGCGCACAGGTTGTGCCGGATCCGTTCAGCGACAGCGAGCCGCCCTCCCCCCGCGAGCTCCTCTCGAACTTCACCTACGAGCCGACCATCGCCGACGTGCGGGAGGCCGCCATCCGGTATGCGGAGGTGCATCCGAATAAGATCACGTGGTGGCGCCGCCAGGCCGCGCTGAGGGCGCTGTTGCCGACGATCGATTTCGGGATGGACCGCAACCGCAACCGTGACGCCCATGTCGATGAGGGCGCCTTCCCGAAATTCCAGATCCTCCAGACCGAAGACCGCGACGCAAAGTTCAACATCTCCGTAAAGTGGGAACTGGGCAACCTGATTTGGAACGGTGATCAAACGTCGATCGACGTGCGCTCCAAGCTGATGGTGCAGCTGCGCAACGATATCGTGGATGAGGTCACGCGGACGTACTTCGAGCGCCGCCGGCTCCAGGTCCTCCTGCTCACCAATCCCCCGAGCGACCAGCAGGAGTTGCTGGAGAAGGAACTGCGCCTCCGCGAGCTGACCGCGCTGATCGATGGTGTGACCGGCGGGTATTTCTCACATGAGGCCGAGACTTATGGAACGAAGTGAACATAAGTCGTCGGCGGAATGTGACCCCACACCCAGCGCAGAGATGTGCTGCGTCTATGTCCTACAGCATCAGCTGACCCAGGAACTGTATTACGGTTACACAAACAATTTGCCCCGACGCCTCTCTGAGCATCAGCAACATCAACCTTGGTACCTTGCGTACTATGAAGCGTACAGGTCTGAGTCAGACGCGCGGCGAAGGGAATGGCAATTAAAACACCATGCCCAGGCCCTTACCGCACTAAAAACTCGTTTGCACGATTCGCTGGGTGTGGGGTTCAATTCGGGCAAACGAGTTACGTCCCCCACACCCAGGTAGCCTAAGGTAGTAGGGAATCCTGGGTGTGGGGTCCGTAACTCGTGCCCTCATTGAAGGAGGGGCACATGGGAACAGATCTATCGGTGAAGCGGTTGGTGAAATTTGACGGGGAAGGCTCGCTCAGGGCCTACTGCGACCTCGCGATTGGGGATGGCTTTCTCGTCAAGGGCCTGCGGGTGGTGGAAGGCAAGCGCGGCCTCTTCGTCAGCATGCCGCGCCAGCAGGGGAAGGATCACAAGTGGTATGACAGCGTGGAGACGTTGACGAAAGAGGTCAAGACGGCGGTAGACCGTGCGGTCCTCGACGCGTACCAGCAGGAACTGAGCCGATGAAGCCGGCTTGCTCGTTCTGACCCGTCATCGTTCCAGCAGCGGCTTGACGGTTGTGGCGATCCGCTGAGCGATCTTCTCGTAGCCCAGATCGTTCGGGTGGATCCCATCGCTTTTCAGCGTCGGGTCCGTCAGGATTCCCGCCAGGATGTTCGGCACGAAGGCCGCGCGCCGCACGCGGGCGATCTTCTCGTACTCCACGCGGGTGGTATCCGCCAAGAGCCCAGGCGACACCCCCACCAACACGACCATGGCGCCATGCGCCTGAATCCGCCGCACGATGGCATCCAGGTTGGCAAATGTTTCCTCCAGCGCGCGCCGTTGCAGAAAGTCGTTGCCGCCGAGCTCGACAATGACAAGGCGTGGGTTTCGTGAGAGCACATCGGCGTTGAGCCGTTGGAGGGCCTCCGTGGTCGTTTCCCCGCCGACGCCGGCGTTGATGACCTCTCCGTCCAGGGCGTGGGCAAGGAGGCTTGGGTAATCGTGCCCCGGCGAAGCGCCAACCCCTTGGGTCAGGCTATCCCCGAAACAGATGATAGTGGTTCCTTGCGAGTCGAGGTTCGCGACGTTGGGCCGCGACGAACAGCCTCCGAGGAACAGAAGCCCGGCCAACCCTACACCGAGTTGACGGATCGAGGCGGCGCGATCCGATGCGCCGGCGCGTGCCACGTCTGGCTCCTCCGCTTGGCTCAGCGACGGTCGAGCCCGAAGGTCAAGGTGAGGGCGTTGGCGAGGAACTTCTGGTACTCGGTGACGACCGTGAGGGCGTTCCGCGGTCTCGACCACCACCGTGTGGACTCAAAGGAGTCGTAGGGGGTCGGAGCGGAGAAAATCTGCACGCGGGTCTTCTTGAGCACGCGTCGGAAGATAAAGCGGGCGCGACGCGACGCGCTTTTCGACGTGATCAACGCCAGGCTGTGCGGGGACCGGCCGCGCAGGAATGTGGCGACGAGGCGGGCTTCACCGATTGTCCCGTTCGCGAATGTCGGGAGCATGACGATGTGCTCTCGCGGCACGCCGGTGGCCACGAGGATCCGCTCGGACCACTGCGGCAGCGACGGGTCAAACAACTTCAGCGCGATCAGCTCATCCTTCACCTGGTCGGTCACGCCTTCCCCTTCGATCTTATTGGGGGGCTCCGGGATGGCCCACACCTGTTCGACCCGTCCTTGTCGATAGAGATCGCTGGCGGCGAAGGCGCGCGAGATGGGGAGCCCCGAGAGGACGAGCGCGACATCCGCATGGCTGAAGTGATCCTCGGCGACAAGGAACTCACCGGCAGAGAAGAAGACACCCGCCGCCCCCACACCGGCAACCAGGGTCGCCAGCAGCCACCACCATAACCGTCCGTGTTGGCCGTGCGACCGGGCTCGTTGAGCCATGCGTCCCTCCCCTTGGGTCGCCATCCCGCCCCTCGACTGAAGTGTTAGCGTACGCCACTCACGGCGGGGCGTCAAGCGCCCTTCCTGTCCCACCATGAGCCAGGATTTTCCCTTGACAAAGTGTACGCGATACACTATATTTATTAGTGTAGGACGTACACTTAATCCCATGCCCACGACCTCCCCGACCCAAACGAACGGGCATCTCGTCCAGCACGCCATCGCGGTCGATGTCGTGCTGTTCACCATTCAGGACGAGATCCTGAAGGTTCTCCTCGTCAAGCGCCAAGAGACCCCCTACCGGGGCTCATGGGCGCTGCCCGGCGGGATCGTGAGTCAGGAGGAGTCGGTGGATGCGGCCGCCCTCCGCGAGCTTCAGGAGGAGACGAACATCGGCAATATCTACCTGGAGCAGCTCTACACGTTCGGCGAGCCGAACCGCGACCCGCGCGGGCGCGTCATCACGGTCGCCTACTATGCGCTGGTCAACTGGCAGCAGTTCCAGCTGAAGGTCCGCCAACGGGTCTCGGAGGCCAGCTGGTTCCCGGTAAAGCGGCTGCCCCCACTCGCGTTTGACCATCGGCGCATCGTGGACTACGCGCTGGAGCGGCTGCGCAGCAAGATCAACTACACCACCGTGGGCTTCCAGTTGCTGCCACGGCAGTTCACGTTGACCGAGCTCCAAAGCTCCTACGAGGTGATCCTCGGCCGGCGCCTCGACAAGCGCAACTTCCGTCGCAAAATGCTCCAGCTTGGCATCCTGAAGGGCACGCGGGAATTTCAGGCCAACGGCCGGCAGCGGCCGGCGCGGCTCTATACCTTCACGAAGCCCAAGGTGATCACGCTCCAGGAAAAAGGGATCATCGTACCCTTCTGAGAGATCTTTGGAATTTCGGATTGCGGATTTCGGATTGCGGAATGGTGTGCCAGTCGATCCGCCATTCCCGCCACACAGATTAACGGATCCACCACGCGTGGTGGCGGACACAATCCGCAATCTGAGGCGGTGTTGAAAGGCGCTCTAAGATGACGAGTAACGGACACGTAACCAACGGCCACACCAACGGCAACGGCCATGCGGCCGCGGTGGCTGAGCCGCCGCACTACGCCCTGCTGAAAGAGAAGATCGCGATCCTGAAGAAGGAGCGCGAGGCGGTCATCCTCGCCCACAACTACCAGGAAGGCGCGATCCAGGATGTGGCCGATTTCGTCGGCGACTCGCTGGGCCTCACGCGGCAGGCCCAGCAGACGCCGACAAAGGTCATCCTCTTCTGCGGGGTCCACTTCATGGCCGAAACTGCGGCCATGCTCTGCCCGGACAAAACCGTGCTCATGCCGGATCTCGCAGCGGGCTGCTCGCTCGCAGACATGATCATCCCGGAGCAGATCCGCGCCTGGCGCGAAAGACATCCCGACGGGGTGGTCGTCTGCTATATCAACACCTCGGCGGCCGTGAAGGCGGAGTGCGACTACTGCGTCACGTCCACGAACGGAATCAGAGTCATCGAGCACATCCCCGCGGACACAGAGATCCTGTTCGTCCCGGATTACTACCTGGGGAGCTTCCTCAAGGCGAAGACCAAGCGCAACATCTTCCTCTGGAAGGGCTATTGCCCAGCCCATGCCGCGATCCTGCCGGAGACAGTGGACCAGCTGCGCGAGGAGCACCCGGAGGCGGAGTTCCTCATGCACCCGGAGTGCGGCTGCACCACCAAGCAGATGGATCTCGCCGATCAAGTTCTCTCGACCGAAGGGATGGTGCAGTACGTCAGCCGCTCTCCGTCGAAGGAGTTCATCATCGCCACGGAAACCGGCTTGCTCCATCGACTCCGGACGCAACACCCTGAGAAGACCTTCTACCCAGCGAGCGAGCACGCCACGTGCCACCACATGCAGCGCAACACGCTGGAGAAGGCGTTCATGTCGCTCGTGAAGATGCAGTACGTGGTGACGGTGGATCCGAAGATCACCGAGCGGGCGGTGCGCCCCATTCAACGGATGCTCGAGATCGTGTAATCCTGCATCAGACTCCAGACATCAGTCACGACAAACAACAACCCACGGAAGGATCATCTTCCGTGGGTTGTTAAACGTTTGGGGATGCTGACTGAGGTCTGGTATCTGAGGTCTCAGGTCTCACGAAGTCGGAGAGCTTCTCAACATCCTTCGGTGCATCGATCGCTGTCCCCTTCACCGACGAATCGATGCGGCGCAGGAGGGCCGTGAGCACTCTCGCCGGGGGGAACTCGAGGAAGTGCGTGGCCCCGGCCTGAATGAGGTGGCGCATCGACGGCTCCCACAGGACCGGACTGACGATCTGTTTCACGAGTAGCTCTCGAATGTCATCCGAACCCTGGACCGGTTTGCCGGTGACGTTGCTGACGACGGGAAAGAGCGGTGTTTGAATGTCGACGTTCGAGAGGACCCGCCTGAACTGGTCGGCGGCCGGCTGCATGAGCGAGGAGTGGAACGCGCCGGCGACCTCCAGCCTGATCGCCCGTTTCGCCCCGTGGGTTTTCGCCAGCGCCTCGGCCTTGTCAATCGCCTCCACCGGGCCTGACAGGACGACCTGATCCGGAGCGTTGTAGTTGGCCGCCGTCGCTCCTGATTCCCTGCAGAGCGCGAGGGTGGCCTCAGACGACAAGCCCACCACCGCGAGCATCATGCCTTTGTGGTGGGCGGCGCATTCCGCCATCGCATCAGCCCGCGCCTGCATGAGGTAGAGCGCGTCGGTGAACCTGAACGCATCCGCCACGGCGAGCGACGTGAGCTCCCCCAGGCTCAAGCCGGCGGCCCCGACCGGCTTGAGGGCCGGGGCCATCTCATGGAACGCCGCAAACGCCGCGATCGAGGTCACAAAGAGCGCCGGCTGGCACTTCTCGGTCTTGGTGAGCTCTTCTTGAGGCCCCTCGAAGCACAGGGCGGTCACATCAAATCCCAGGTGGGTGTTGGCGCGCTTGTAAATGGTGCGCGACGCACTGTAGCGGTCGTAGAACGCCTTCCCCATCCCGACCGCCTGCGCCCCCTGCCCAGGAAACAGATACACGACACCACTGCCCATCAGTTCAGTCCACAGTCCATAGACCATAGTCCACAGCAACGGCCTTGTCTGTGGACCGTGGACTGTGAACTATGGACTCGTCGAGGAATTACCACTGGAGGAGCAGAGATCCCCACGTGAGGCCGGCGCCAAAGGCAACCATGACGACGTGGTCGTCCCGCTTGATGGTGCCGTCCTTGACCGCCTCGTAGAGCGCGATCAGATTCGACGCGGCAGAGGTGTTGCCGTAGCGCTGGAGGTTCATGTAGACCCGCTCGAGAGGCAGATCCGCCCACTTAGCCACCGCCTCGATGATCCGGATGTTGGCCTGATGGGGGATAAAGCCCTCCACGTGTTCGGGCTTCAGCCCGGCCTCCTTCACGACCCGCTTGGCCGAATCCGCCATCCGGCGGACCGCGAGCTTGAAGATTTCGGTCCCGTTCATGCGGAGGAAGTGCAAGCGCTGATCCACCGACTGGTGCGAAGGGGGGTACTTGGATCCGCCACCCGGCATGTAGAGGAGCTGCGCCGCGGAGCCGTCAGATCCCATATCCGTCGCGAGGATGCCGCCGTGCTTGACCGGCGCCATGACGCACGCCCCGGCCCCGTCGCCGAAGAGCACGCAGGTGGAGCGGTCGGTCCAGTCGATGAAGCTGGAGAGGACCTCCGCCCCGACCACCAGGGCATTGCGATACCGGCCGGTCAGCAGGTACTGCTGGGCCGTAATCATCGCGAAGACCGAGCCCGAGCACGCGGCCGAGAGGTCAAAGCACACCGCGGATTTCGCCCCCAGGCGCTGCTGCACCAGGCACGACGTCGAGGGAAAGAGCATGTCGGGGGTCGTGGTGGCGACGATGAGCAGCTCAAGATCCTTGGGGTCAAGATGGGCGGCTTCGAGCGCCTCACAGGCCGCCGCGTAGGCGATGTCGCTCGTGGTGGTGCCGGGCTCCGCGACGTGCCGCTCGCGGATGCCGGTCCGCGTCCGGATCCACTCGTCCGTGGTGTCCACCATCTTCTCGAGGTCGAAGTTCGTGAGCACCTTCGGCGGGACATGCATCCCCAACCCGGTCATCCCGATGCGCTGCGGGGGGCTGGTCATCCCCCCACCTGCCGGGATTGCGGATTGCGGATTTCGGGCTTCGGGCTGCCGGTTTTT
>OBEQ010178171.1_pt1 | contig 15337 bp, 20 predicted proteins | sample 1670901 | NCBI WGS metagenome assembly OBEQ01 (sample SAMEA104232315, study PRJEB22302) | groundwater metagenome | biome: forest; feature: aquifer; material: groundwater | place: USA | collected 2011-08-07 | depth 5.4 m | reverse complement strand
TGAGTGTGGCAAAGACCCCGGCTGCTCTTGGACTGGATCGTATTGTCTATGCACTCCAGTCAAAGGGGAGAGTACCACTCGGGGGGCTATCCCAACTCTGTGGCAGTGTCTGTTTGGCCGTTGAACCCAAACAACAACCGAGGTTTAAGAAATATTGACAAAAAATAATAAATTTTGTTAATATATAGCTATGGCTACACTCACAATTTCTTTACCAGAGCAGTTTATTAAACGGATTGATTCCGAGGCAAAGAGTCAGGGGGCTACCCGCTCTGAGTTTTTTCGCGGTATTTTAAGGAACCATTTTTCTGCTTCTGCAGTTATACCTTTCAGAAAGTTCAAGAAAATCCCCCTTGATCAGATGCGTGCAGAGATGGAAAAGACGGGTAAATATAATAAAAAGTTTATTGACAGTGTGATTAGGGGGTTTGCAGACTCTTCGCTATATGCGGATTAGGCCATTAAAGGCCAGATTGGGAAAGTATTTGATTAGGCATAATTTAACGACGAAATTTGAAAAACAATGTAAGTTACTGTTGCAGAATTACAGCCATCCGTCCTTGAATATAGAACTTATGGAGCCCAAGAAACTCGGTAATTACTCGTTTCGGATTGACAGGAAATATAGGGCGGTATTTATTTCCTTAGGAGAAGAAATAGAAATTATCGATGTTAATAATCACTACCGGTAGCTGTTGCGCCCAAAGAATAACCGAAGTATACTGGAAGGTGTGTTGGAACCTTTGGCAGCAAAAATTAGGCCCAAGTCTTTGGATGAGTTTGTGGGCCAGCAGCATTTGGTAGGCAAAGATAAACCTTTGCGGCTGGCAATTGAGCATAAACAACGCATGTCTTTTATCTTGTGGGGCCCTCCCGGATCCGGTAAGACAACTATAGCCAGGATTTACTCTACGGCTTTAGAGGCGCCTTTAGTAGAAATATCTGCGGTTTCAGCTGGTAAAGACGATATGCGCCGGGCTACTAGACAACCAGGGTGTGTCTTATTTATTGATGAAATACACCGCTTTAATAAAGCTCAGCAGGATTATCTGTTGCCGTTTGTGGAAGATGGCACGATTACTTTAATTGGGGCCACCACTGAAAATCCCAGTTTTGAAGTCATCTCACCGCTTTTGTCTCGGTGTAGAGTTTTTGTACTCAATGAATTATCTGAAATAGAAATGAGTAAAATTATTGATCGAACCAAAGTGAAGCTGGATAGAGAAGCTAAAGACTGGTTAATTGCTATGGCCAACGGCGATGCCCGGCAGGCGTTGAGCATGATCGAAAACACCCAAAATCTATATGGCCAGGTAACTTTAGAAAATCTCACTCAAACTTTGCAGTCCAAGCACTTGCGCTATGACAAATTAGGCGAAGAACACTACAACACTATCTCGGCTTTTATCAAATCCATGCGCGCTTCAGATGTAGACGCCGCAGTGTATTACCTGGCTCGGATGGTGGAAGCTGGTGAGGATCCCCTGTTTATTGCCCGGCGGATGGTGATATTTGCTTCGGAAGATATTGGTGTGGCCCAGCCCACGGCCTTAGTCGTAGCTAATGCAGTTTTCCAGGCCTGCCAAGTTATTGGCTATCCTGAGTGTGCCATTAATTTAGCCCACGGTGTAGTTTATTTGGCTACAGCTAAGAAAGACCGGCGGGCCTATGATGCGCTGCGATCTGCCCAAGCCGATGTGCAACAACACGGCAACCTGCCAATTCCTCTAGAAATTCGCAACGCCCCCACAAAGCTAATGAAGGGCCTAGGATATGGTAAAGGCTACGAGATGTATCCCAAAGGAAAATCACTCTTGCCGGACCAGTTGAGAGGCAAAAAGTACTACTGATCTGCTGAACTTGAACCTGCTTCTAATTGCTGTCTCAGCCGAGCATATTCCCGCCCATAAGCTTCGTTTCTGGCCATCAACCAGTTCGTAAATGGCAGGTTATGTGTACCGGCCGCCCTCGTTTCTTGCCAAATTCCGTAATCTGATTCAAATTGTTCCTTGGGGCCGATAAGTCTGATTGCTGTCTCGACCACCTCAATCAGTCTAAGATTGCCATCAGGCGAATTTTCCCCTTGTTGGGCCAATCCGGCAAGGGTCGTGCCATACTTTGTCCGAGCATACATTTCGCTCAAACCCAGCCTGGTGATTTCCCAGCCAACCCCTGGACTAACTCGTAAGGGATTTTCTTCCTTAGTCATTGTAGAGGCATTTATATAACTACAGGCTAGATTTCAAGTCCAGCTGTTAGGCAATGAGTTGAAAATAGCCTATATTAAGAGTTATAATTGAAAAATGGCAGACAGGGTGGCTCAAATTACTGAGCTTACAAAGCTTCTCAATTCACGAGGGCCAGAAGCTTTGCTTTCGGAAGATCAGCTGAAACGTGCGTTTGACGCTTTCAGGAGTGGATTCGTCCCAGAACTTCACGACATCTTTGGCTTGGTAGCTCATAAAGGACATGACTCTAATCGTTTTTACGTATTTTCTTCGGACCTGGGTCCAGCAAAAGACGACCAGAGTTTAGAAGCCTTATATAGAATAAGTTTTATGAAAACTAAATCTGGTGAACCAGACATAGTTGCTATCACAGATCATGGTTTTATTAATGTTTCACTCACAGTCCAAGGGGATAAGGTTCAAATTCAAGATGACGACAGGGAAATTCCAGTCTCCCTTGATACTCCTACCTCTTTAACACAACCGATTCCTAGTTCAAGGTCTCACCCAGCAGGAAATCCCCTTGGGTGGATTGCTATGATTGCCGAAGAATCAAGTGCTTACAAAGTGTTGCTAAGAGATCAAGCGAACCAAAGGTAATTCGTTGAGGAACGCACCCACCAAGCTAATGAAAAACTTAGGCTATGGCAAGGGCTATGAGATGTATCCCAAATCCAAATCCTTGCTCCCCAACCTACTTAATGGTAGAAAGTATTTCAATGAGTGAAAAGCTCCGGCAGGCAACAATTTGTTTATTAATGAGAGGTGATGAGGTTCTTTTGGCTATGAAGAAGAGAGGATTTGCTGCCGGAAGATGGAATGGGGTGGGAGGAAAACCAAAAAATAGAGAGGATATTGATCAAACAGCCATTCGCGAGACTCAAGAGGAAATTGGGGTCACGCCACTTTTTTTACGGCAAGTTGCTAAATTAGACTTTTATCATCCAAATCCTGAATGGAACCAACAAGTAGTAGTATTCACGACTGGTAAATGGAAAGGCGAGCCGATTGAAACGGAGGAGATGACTCCTAAGTGGTTTGGTTTTGATAGAATTCCGTACGATCAAATGTGGGCTGACGATGTACTCTGGATGCCTTTAGTACTTGCGGGGAAGAAAGTGAGGGGAGAGTTTACATTTGCTGAAGAAAACAAGTTGAAGAAACATAAAGTTTTGGAGGTTGATGACCTTTGACGATTATCAAAAGCCGATCAGTTCAGGTACAAAGATGAGAGTTAGGCGGGTGGGGTTGACTTCACGGTTAATAATTAGAAGCTTTGAGACAAATGAACCGGTATTTAGGTTGTAGGCTTTATTGAGTCTGTCTGATTCCAGAGGTAAAACGTAATCATAAATGCGCTTAAAAGCAGTATCTAAATCTGGAACGATTTTTTGGGTTCCGACCACCCAGATGACATGAGCCGAAGCATAAGCATCTGCTGGAAGTTGACTGCCAGTATTAGAAGCTATCACCACCTTACCGTCTTCTGTTACAGCGTGCACACTGCCCACAGAATATTCAGGCGCCGCCCCCAGTTTTTGCATTTGCAGACTTTGGGTTTGTCTATCAAGTTTACTTAGTTGATTGCGCACGGAATTGTATTTACCCGATTCATCGATGGCTATATCAATTTCCAGCGCCTTGAGAGTCATGGATTGCATGGTGAATACTTCGGCTCCTTCGGGAATCATTTCCAACACCTTCTGTTTGGCCTCTAACCCGTCTTTTACCACGAGGGCGTTGATGCCGTTGGCTTTTAGACCAGCGCTAGTTTTAGCAACCGTTTCCTGACTAGCCAACTGGTTGTATGCCATATCTTAATTATGTCATAGAGATTCAAGATGGATTGTGGTAAAACTAGGTTAATGGTGTCTAAGAGGCTGCTGTTGTTAGCATCTATCGCAGTGCTGGGGACAAGTCTGGGATTTGCGGGGAAAGCCTTAGCGCGGTGGAAAGTCGATGCGGAGGGAAAGCTGGTTACAGTGTCTAAGGGACAAGTTCTTAGTGAGGGTTCTGAAGGTGATCATGGAGGGAAAGATAGTAGCTCTGGCGGCAGCGGATCTAGTGGCAGTGGGAGTACTAGCAGTTCAGGTACCTCGGAAGGGACACACGAGACTGAGACTAAAATGGAAGTCAAAACTACCTCTGGTACCATCAAAGTTGAGAATGAGAGCGGCCATTTGAAAATCAAAACTGCTGGAGAGGCGGGGAAAATCGAAGATGTAGGAGAACAAGAAGAATTGGATGTCGAAGACAGTGCCAACGAAAGTAAAATTCGGATTGCATCAGGAAGTGGGGAGCTGGAGTTGGAATTTGCTCATGGGACTACCGCTGCCTCTACCCGACTACCGATTTCTGTGGATTTGGCAACTAACGAACTGATAGTCACAACTCCTGCCGGTGTCAGGCGAGTGGCAGTTTTGCCTGATCAGGCCATTTCCAATTTATTGGCGAATAACATTCTGGATGAAATTGAGAATGAAACTGAGGCAGGGACTGAATCTGCCGGTTTGCAAGGTGTGACCACCAGGATCAAGTTGGTAGTTCAAGACGGAACTCTGGTGTATAAAGTTGAAGGGGCCTCAGGCAAAAAATTTCTCGGCCTGGTGCCAATCAAGATCCATAGGACGGTGCACGTTTCAGCCCAGACTGGGGAGTTGCTGCAAATAGTTCAAGATTTTCGCAATCGCCTGCTAGACTTCCTTTCTGTGTAGCTTATGGAGCAAAAGGTTCTGGATTTTTTGAAAAATAATCGGGTTTCGGTATTGGCGACGCAGTTAAAGGATGGTTCGCCACATACGGCGGCGTTACACTATTCTCATCGATCGGATCCATTGGTTCTCTACTTTTCGACCGAAAACACTAGTCGCAAATACCAGGCCTTGGCCAAGGGTAAGTCGGTTAAAGGCTCGGTAACCATCGGCTTTAGCGAGCAGGAATGGATTACGTTGCAGATGGATGGGGTGGTGAGTGTAGTCTCAGATTCTGATGAATTAAAAGTAGCTAAGACTATCCACTATCCCAAACACCCAAATTCGCAAAAGTTTGAAAATGATCCCGCTACAGTCTTTCTCAAGTTTACCCCTTCTTGGTGGCGGTATACTGACTTCAATACCCATCCACCTACAATATTCGACAGCAAGTAACCATTACTTCTTCTAGTATCTATCAATATCTATTAAGATATTTCAACATTTATCAGGATCTGTTAAGATAATTTAAATGAAAGATTATAAGTGGGAAATTACTAACCAAATCCATCAACTCCTTATCGAGTTGGAGGCTGTCAAGATCAGCTTTGAAGCTCTCAGTTTGTCTCCCCAAGCAGAAGAGAATCTGCGCAAAACAGCCTTAATGAAGAGTGCTATTTTCTCGGTAAGGATTGAAGGTTTTCCTGATACCCTCGCTTCACCTAAGGCTGAAAGCCAAAAGTTGGTGCGAGCTTATAAATTAGTCCACTCCCCAAACTCTCCTCAGAACCTAACTCTGGGGTATATAAAAGAGCTGCATAAAATTACTTTGAATAACATATCGTTTAATGCTGGTAAATGGAGAACAGAAGAGTGGGGAATCTTTAACCAGGCAGGGGTTGCCGTTTATAAAGCCCCAGCGCATTTTGAGGTGCCTGAACTGATGTCTAAGTATGTGTCTTTTGTAAATAAAGTAGGAGAGCCCGTTGGAGTAAAAGCTGCTATTGCCCAATTTATTTTTGAAAAGATCCATCCGTTTGCAGATGGGAACGGTAGAGTCGGTAGGCTAATTTCTGCTCATATATTGGCTAAGTCAGGCTATGATTTTCGAGGTCTTGTCCCATTTGAGGAGCATATAGATAAACACCGGCTAGATTATTACGACGTACTTGAACCGAGCCATAAAATTACAGGTTTTATAGAGTTTTTTTTGGGAGCAATAGTCACCCAATCAAAAGAAGCTTTAAGTACGATTTTAGCACCATCAACCGCAACAGCAGAAGATGATTTGCCTCCTCGTCAGCGGGAGATATTAGAAATAATACGTGATCATCCTTATTGCTCTTTTGATTCCCTCCTACGCAGATTTATTAGCGTTAAGTCCAGTACTCTACGCTATGACGTGACTCAATTGACAAATAGAGGGTTCATTAAAAAAATCCGCAAAACTCGGGGAGCCATGTATCTTGCCAATGCTGATATACTGTAATTATGTTTACTCTTCCTGATTTGCCATATCCCACTAACGCATTGGAGCCGCATATCGATGCGCAGACAATGGAGATTCATCATGACAAGCATCATGGGACGTACGTCAAAAACTTAAATGACTTGGTAACTGGTAAAGATGAAAAAGACTTGGAAGAGTTACTGAAAACAACAGATAATCAAAAAATAAAAAACAATGGCGGGGGACACTATAATCACTTGCTATTTTGGCAAATGATGACTTCAGGGGGTAGCAAACTAGAAGGCAAACTCTTGGAAGCTATCAACTCGGCATTTGGCAGGTTGGACGCTTTCAAAGAGAAGTTTACCGCTGCGGGTTTGGGCAGGTTTGGATCTGGGTGGGTGTGGTTGACTAAAGATTTAAAAATTGTCGATACTCCAAATCAAGACAACCCTATTATGAATGGCCAGGAAGTTTTGTTGGGGTTGGATGTGTGGGAGCATGCGTATTATCTGAAGTATCAAAATAGGCGAGCTGATTATATTGCAGCCTACTGGAATGTAGTCAATTGGTCGTTTGTTTCCGAGCGTTTCGAACGCGGTCTAGCTTAGTCAAAAGCTTCTTACGCAGTCTAAGAAAATGTGGGGTGAGTTCAATTAACTCGTCTTCTTCCACAAAATCCAAAGCCTGTTCCAGACTCATTTTGATAGGAGGCGTTAAGGTGATGCGCATGTCTTTATTGGCCGCCCGGGTGTTGGTGAGATGCTTGTCCTTACAGGCATTTATCTCCATGTCATTTTCGCGACTATTTAACCCGATAATCATCCCGGCATACACATCTTCTGCGGGTTCGATAAATAAACTACCCCGTTCTTGAGCATTTTCCAGGCTATATGCCATCGCCTTGCCATTATCAAATGCTACCAGAACCCCATTTCTCACTTTGTCCATAGTGGAACCCATAGGTTTAAAGCCTAGAGAAATGGTATTAAACACAACTGTGCCTTTAGTAGCGGTAAGGAGGATATTTCTGGCCCCCATCAGGTTTCGTTGGGAGATCTCAAACACCATTCTGGTATTACCCCGGCCGTCGGCATGCATATCGGACATGACCGCCCGCCGTCTACCCATTTCGGTACTGACTGCCCCCACGAATTCACCGGAGACATCAATGGTTACCTCTTCGTATGGTTCCATCTTATCTTTAATAATTACTTCCGGTTTGGATACCTGCAGTTCATAGCCTTCTCGCCGCATGGTTTCAAGTAGGATTGCTAAATGCAACTCCCCCCGGCCAACTACTTCAAACGCTCCCCCACCCACATCTTCGATTCTTAGGCCCAAATTGGTCTCCTTTTCTTTAAGTAGTCTCTCTCCCACTTGACGGCTAGTCACAAACTTCCCTTCCCGGCCTGCAAAGGGGGAAGTATTAGCCCCCACTGCAATCTTTAAAGTAGGCTCTTCAACTTGGATTTGAGGCAAAGCTTCAGGAGTACCAGGATCAGTAATGGTTTGGCCAATTTCAATATCTGTTACTCCAGCAATGCCGACAATGTCACCGGCCACTGCTTCTTTAGCTTCTTCGCGCTTTATGCCCCGGCTAGTGAACAGTTTTTCGATGCGAAAGATACCTAAACGGGCTTGAGGAGTAACTTGGGCTACTGTCTGACCTTTCTTTAAGATGCCTCTTTTGATTCTACCGATGCCAATTTTGCCCACATGGTTGTCGTAGTCTAGGGTGGAGATGGACATCTGGACTGGTAGATCCGTGTCTTTAACAGCATTAGGTACTTCTTTTAGGATTAATTCGAAAAGGGGAGTTAAATCGGGGGCCAGCGTCTCTAGAGTAAGACCGGCTCGGCCATCTCGGCCGATGGCATAAATGACGGGGAAATTAAGATGTTTTTCATGGGTAGCCAGCTTAAGGAAAAGCTCCTCAGTCTCCCGCAGTACTTCAGCGGGTCTGGCATCTTTCTTGTCAACTTTATTAATAACTAGAATAACTTTCAATCCTGTTTCTAGAGCCTTTTTGAGAACGAATTTAGTTTGAGGTAAAGGACCTTCAGCTGCATCAACTACAAGTAGGGCTGCATCAGCCATGTTCAAGACTCGTTCCACTTCTCCGCCAAAGTCAGCGTGCCCCGGAGTATCAATGATATTTATTTTGACGCCTTGATAGAAGACAGCTGTATTTTTAGCCAAAATGGTAATGCCTCTTTCCCTTTCCAATTCGTTGGAATCCAGGATGGTGGTTTGAGTCATCTCCGACTCATTGGCGCGAAAAGTATGGGTCTGCTTGAGCATCCCGTCAACGAGCGTGGTTTTGCCATGATCCACGTGAGCTATTATGGCTATGTTTCGAATTTGATCCATACAAAAAGCGCCGTTGTCAGCGCCCGCCTATTTTACCATTTCCAGAAGCGTAATTGAAGCGCACATGGCCATTAAAAACATTCCAATTGAACTGGCTACTAACATTGGATGTTTTTCTACCCAGGCTTCTAGACCATATTTTTCAATCATATATAATTAGTCTCACATGTCTTTTAAAACCCACGTTTCGCAAAAAGTATGGCGGTTTTTACTCAAGCGCACGGGGGATCCGGAAGTAGCCCAGGAGGTATTGCAAGAAACTTGGGTAGCAGCTTTGAAATCATATAAGTCGTTTCGCCACAAAAGTAGCTACTTTACCTGGCTGTGCAAAATCTCGCTGAATAAACTGGCCGATTACTACCGCGACCAGGTTAACAAGCGCTCTAAGCTAGTTATTCCCACCATTGATAAATTTAATCAAATCATCGATCCCCAACTGTCTGTGGAAGAGAAACTGTCTTTGGAGGAGTTAAAACTCAAAGTCAACCAGTGTTTAAACTTATTGCCTCCCCAGTATCGGCAGCTGCTGCAACTGCGGTACTATGAACAACTGACAAGTTCGCAAATTAGTGTTCGCTTAAACTTGTCTCCCCGGGTTCTGGAGGGTAAACTCTACCGAGCTAGGAAGCTGCTGGCTAAGCTGTATGCGCGATCTGAAAACCGCTCTGAAACATCTTAAAGCCGATCCGGTGTTGGTCACTCTTATTTCCCAATATGGAGTTTTGGATTATCCTTCTAGCTCAGACCATTTTAAATCTCTGGTTTACTCCATTATTGAGCAACAATTATCAGGAAAAGCCGCTGATACTATCTATGGCAGATTTCTCAAGCTGTTTCCCAAAGAGAAGTATACTCCGGAGCTGATTTTAGCAACGCAGCAAGATAAGTTAAGAGGCATCGGCACCTCCTGGGCCAAAGCCAGATCATTGCATGATTTATCACAAAAAGTCATTGACGGCACACTTCAATTAAATAAACTGGTGGATATGTCCGATGAAGAGGTAATTACTCATCTAATTCAGGTTAAGGGCATTGGTCTCTGGTCGGCTCAAATGCGGCTGATGTTTTCGCTATCTCGGCCAGATATTTTACCCTTAGATGATGTGGGTATCCAAAACGCATTTGTGATGCATTATGGCTTAAACAGGTCTCACAAAAGATTAAAGCAGAAAATGATTAAGATAGCCGAACCCTGGCGCCCCTACCGGACAGTGGCCTGTTGGTATCTGTGGAAAAGCCTAGATAACAAACCGATCAAATGAATTTCCTTAAGAGTTGGGAATCCCTCTAGGAACTCTTTTTTGGAATTGTTTTCTATTCTTTATCCCTCGTAGATCAGTGTGCACAGTACGAGCAGCTGTAAGTCCTCTATCTATTTCTCTTGTTAGTACATCACAATAGTCAAAACTTCGATCAGGGTGCTTCTTTTTGAAGGCAGAAAGAAGTATATTTGCGGCAATTTCAGACTGCATTACTTCATCTCCTGTGTAGTCAAGTACCCTTACCTCCTCTACTCTGTCGAGATATTTGAGTGCGCTTCCTTGCAGATCGGGATGTGACCCCCCGTGCACAAAAGCAAATAAATGACCCCTAGCTATACTTGCTTGCTCTTCTAGGCTGAGCTGGTTAATGTCTGCTTTTCTCCTTTTTCTACGCAAAAACCTCTCCACAAGTTCTCTGATCATGTCATTAATTATATCACGCCTAAAACCCTATAGTATGTATAAACCGTTTATTTGTCTATTTCTTGAGAAAAGCCTAGATAATAGGCCAGGAAAAAGCTAAAATTGCCCCATGTCGGATAAAGTTAAGCGGCTGGCGCCCCAAATTTGGTCTGAAATTGAAAAAGCTAACAAAATTCTTCTCCACTGCCACCCTAATCCTGACCCAGACTCAGTGGGTGGAGTATTAGCGAGTAAATTTGCTCTGGAGAGTTTAGGGAAGCAAGTTACAGCTATTTGGGGAGATTCCTTAGCACCCCAGTTTCTCAAATCACTTCCAGGATTTAAAAATATCGTTGCCAAAAATTGGACTCAAATTGACCCTGGCAAATTTGACCTTTTCATTATTCAAGATTCTTCTTCTCCTGGCATGGTTTCCAAAATGAGCGACGTTGTTTTTCCCCAGACTCTTAGTACGGTTATTATTGACCACCATTTGACTAACACAGGTTATGCAAAGCTAAACTTGGTGGACACTTCATATGTTGCAGTTTGTCAAATACTTTTTGATTTGTTTAAACTCTGGGGAATTAAGCTTACTCCCGATATCTCTCTTTGCCTGTTTGCGGGCATTTATTCAGATTCAGGTGGCTTTAAATACCCACTTACTACAAAAGAAACTTTTTTAGCGGCAGCAGAACTTGCTGAGATTGGTCCAGATTTCCCCAGAATCATTTTTGAGATTGACAATAGCCTTGACCCCAAGGCGATAGAGTACATGGGGTTATTCTTCTCAAGTATCGAGCATTACTTTGATGGAAAAGTGGCTATTTGTTCAGTCACTTACCAGCAGCTGCTAGGTAAGAGAATTCCGGTGGATACTGAAGTTCCAGAGTTGTCGAGCATGATCAAATCTGCGATTGGAAATGATATTGGGGTTTCTCTTACCGAGGACGAGCCAAATGTTGTTAGGGTAAGCATGAGGAGAAGAGATGATAAATATGATCTGTCAAAAATTGCTGTGGCTACCGGATCAGGGGGTGGCCATTTAGCTGCCGCAGGGGCGACTTTGAAAATGCCCATGGATCAGGCAAAGAAGTTTATATTAGAGACTATTCGGAAAGTTTATCCAGATCTTGATCAGCCGTGATATAGTAATACCTAATGCTCGGGTTTTTGTTTAAAGTTCTTTTAATTGCAGCCATAGTAGTAGGAATTGTGGGATTTGTGATGATGAAGAAAGGCAATTTGTCCCTGAGCCAATTCAAAATAGATCCCAGTAAGATTTTGGCTCAACTGCCGATTGATAAAAATGTTTTGGCTAATTTTCGCGGAGTCAAGCCTGAGCAAGTAGGATCTCAAGTAAGTAGCGTTTTGGATTCTCTGGTCACCCACCCGGGGCGCAACTCTGGCCCGGTGGTACTCGGGGTTAAAGTAACCAACGATACCATCGGCACGATCACCGATGTCCTGATGGGCTTGCCCTCGGACCAGCTGAATCAAGTTAAAAGTGTAATTTGTACTCCGCCCGCGTCTTCACCCCACTAGCTTCAGCTATAATTGGCACATGAGTGCTAATGATATAGCCAGTCAGTTGGAGCTGTTGCAGCAGCGATTGGAGCAGGTCCAGGCTAAATTGGATCCCCAAGTCCGAACCCGGCAAATTACAGAGCTGGAGGCTAAGAGTATGCAAGAAGGGTTTTGGGCCGATCCTCAATCTGCACAGGGGGAGATGAAACGCCTGGCGGCTTTGAAGCAGGAAGAGGAGGAAATTTCTAAATTAGGGCAAGAAATTTCAGATGCTTTTGCGGTAGCAGAGGCATTGGAAGAAAAAGATATAAAGAAGTTAATTAAACGATTAAGCGATTTAGAGATTAAGACTTTCTTAAATGGTCCATATGACGCAAACGCAGCTATCTTGACTGTCCACGCCGGTCAAGGTGGGACAGAGGCTATGGATTGGGCGGCTATACTACTGCGCATGTATTTGCGCTTCTGTGAGCGGCGGGGATGGGAAACTGAGGTGGTGGAAGAAGCTCCGGGGGAAGAAGCGGGCTACAAGTCGGTAACTATCAATATCACCGGGCCTTATGCATACGGATATTTGCGCGGCGAACGGGGGACGCATCGGCTGGTCCGCCAATCCCCTTTTAACGCCGACCAGCTACGCCAGACCTCGTTTGCTTTAGTGGAAGTGTTGCCTCAGTTGCCGGAAGAAAATCCTGAAGTTGAAATTAAACCCGACGATATTGAGTTTGCAGCTTACCGAGCATCTGGACATGGAGGTCAGAATGTAAACAAGGTGTCTACGGCTGTGCGCCTGACTCACAGGCCTTCAGCAATTACAGTCCAGTGTCAGACCCAACGGTCACAAGAGCAAAATCGCAAGATTGCTTTGTCACTTCTTAAAGCCAAACTGTGGCAGGTGCAGCAAGAACAGAGGACGGCGCAGGCCCAAAAGATAAAAGGGGCCTATCGGGCTGCTTCCTGGGGCAATCAGATTCGCTCATACGTGCTGCATCCTTACAAGTTGGTCAAAGATTTGCGCACCGGCGTGGAAACTTCAGCTGCCGCAGGGGTATTAGATGGCGACTTGGATATGTTTGTGGAAGCCGAGGTGCGCCACCTCCTTTAGGAGTGGTATACTACTGGGGTGGAGAAGTTCTTTTCTTCAATTTGGGCTCTAGTTGCGCTGGGCGCGGTAATTGTAGCGGCGGGGATGGGTACGGGATATTTTCTTTCTAATCACAGATCTGCGGTTATGGGTATCTCGGTTTCACCGGGAGCAAAAAATACCGGCCGTGAAGCCGGCATTCACGATACCAAGGCCTTTCCTGACTCGGCTAAGGGGGTGATCCAAAAGGGAGGCTTGAATGGGGATGGCACCCATAAATTGATCAGAGATGGAGGCCCTAGTCAAACCGTGTATTTAGTCTCATCGGTCGTCGATTTGGATCAATTTGTGGATAAGAAGGTAGAAATGTGGGGCCAAACGGTGAAGGGCCAAAAAGCCGCCTGGTTGATGGATGTAGGACTGGTGAAGATTCTGGATTAGTCTTCTACTAATCTGCTAAACTAAACGGGCAATGATTTCTTATCGGGGAGTCAGTAAAAAATTTGGAACGATAGTTGCTTTGGATGATGTTAGCTTTGAAGTTGATAGAGGGGAGTTTGTGTTTTTAACTGGCCCCTCCGGATCTGGCAAGACTACAGTTTTGAAATTAGTCTTGCGCGAGCTGAGGCCAGACAAAGGTGTGCTGGCTGTGGATGGGCACGATCTGGCTAAGATCTCAACCAGTCAACTACCTATATACCGCCGAGCACTGGGAGTGGTGTTTCAAGATTTCAAGCTTTTGCCTGAGCGGAATGTGGCGGAAAACGTGGCTTTACCACTGCAGGTGCGGGGAGCCAGTCAAGCTGATATTGCCAAAGCGGTCAAACAAGCTTTGGAAATAGTGGGGCTGGGTGAAAGGGCCGGGTTATTTCCAGCCCAGTTATCAGGTGGGGAACTGCAGCGGGCTGCCATTGCCCGAGCTATAGTTGGCCGGCCCAAAGTTATTTTGGCCGACGAGCCTACCGGTAACCTCGATCCCAAGACTGCCAAATCTATTGTCAAGATACTACTGGACATTCACAAAGAGCTGAAAACTACCGTAGTTATGGCGACCCACAATGCCGACATAGTCAACAGTTTGAGTTTGAGAGTTATCTCCTTGGAGGGGGGAAAAGTAATCAAAGATTCCCCGCGGGGTAAATATGAGTAGTGCGTATCACCAAGCTTCACAGCGGATGCGGCGTACCCCGTATCAGACCCTGCTGGCCCTGTTGGTTACCACTCTTGCCTTCTTTGTGGCCATCGTGTTTTTCTTAGACGCTGCAGCGGCGCATAAAATTCTGCGTTACTTTGAAACCCGGCCCCAGGTGAATGCCTTTTACAAACAGGACGTGGTTCCCAAGCCGCAAGACGTGGATTTGCTGCGCACCAAACTAGAGGGGACGGGATTGGTGGAGTCATTTAAATACGTGTCCAAGGATGATGCCTTGCGCATTTATAAGGACTTAAATAAAAACGACCCCTTACTTTTGGAGGCGGTCACTGCCAATATGCTGCCGGCGTCGATTGAAGTCTCGGCCAAAAATCCCCAAGACCTGAAGTCAATTGCCGAGGTGCTCAAATCAGAGCCAGGGATAGATGACGTCCGTTTTGCCGAAGATGTGGTGCAATCACTACTGGGCTGGACTAGGTCAGTGCGGACTAGCCGCATTGTCTTGGCTGCCACTCAAATATTTATCGCCTTTATTATTATTTTGTGGGTGATTGGGTCTCGAATTACTAACCGCCGGGAGGAAATTTCTTTGCTACAGTTAATTGGTGCCACCCCGAGCTATATTAGCTGGCCTTTTGTGGTGGAAGGGATGCTGTATGGCATGGTGGGTAGTTTTATAGCCTGGTGCATGTCTTATTTAGTAATTTTGTATTCCACGCCGTTTTTTGCCGGATTTATCTCCGAGATTCCAGGACTATTCCCCACAGTTGTGTTTATGCTGGAAGTACTGGGGGGAGCCATGTGTTTGGGAGCGCTAGTCGGGGCACTGGGAGGCATACTGGCCGTGCGGCGCTATCTCAAATCATGAAGAAGTTGCTCCTTTTAGCTACCTTTACTCTCCTGCTCTTCTACTCAGTAACTCTCGTATTTGCCGATTCTTATGAAGATAAGGCGAAGCAAATACAGGATTTGGAAGACAAGGTGTCCCAGTTGCAAAACCAGGCTAAAACTTTATCCGGCCAAATTGCAGCTTACGATGGCCAAATCCAGCTGACGAGCCTTAAGATCGAACAGACTCAAGAGCAAATTGCGACGCTATCCGGTAAGATCCAGGTTTTGGAATTCAAGTTGCAGGATAGGTCGCATGTCCTGCAGCGGCAAATCGTGC
>OBEQ010173614.1_pt1 | contig 15337 bp, 14 predicted proteins | sample 1670901 | NCBI WGS metagenome assembly OBEQ01 (sample SAMEA104232315, study PRJEB22302) | groundwater metagenome | biome: forest; feature: aquifer; material: groundwater | place: USA | collected 2011-08-07 | depth 5.4 m | reverse complement strand
AGCGACGTGAAGATTGACGGCAACAAGGCCGAAGTTACCCGCGAAGTGGATGGCGGCCTGCAAACCATTCGCGTAAACTTGCCAACCATCATCACCGTCGATCTGCGCCTGAATGAGCCGCGCTATGCGTCGCTGCCCAACATCATGAAAGCGCGCAAGAAACCTATTGATGAAAAGACACCGGAAGATTTCGGCGTAGACATCACACCGCGCCTGAAAGTTTTGAAAACCACCGAACCGCCCACGCGCAAGGCTGGCGTAAAAGTAGAATCCGTTCAAGATCTTGTCGCCAAGCTGCGCAATGAAGCGGGAGTAATTTGAGTATGAGTGCGCTTGTTGTTGCTGATCACGATAATACGAACCTGTCCGACGCCACCGCCAAGGTCGTCAGCGCCGCCAAGCAATTGGGCGGCGATGTGCACATTCTGGTTGCCGGGCAAAATTGCGGCTCTGTCGCAGAAGCCAGCGCAAAGCTGGACGGTGTAACGAAGGTTCTGCTGGCCGATGACGCGATTTATTCGGCAAGGCTGGCCGAAAATGTGGCGGAACTGGTGGTTGGCCTGATGGGCAATTACACAGCCGTTCTGAGCAGCGCCACCACCGTTTCGAAAAATTTCATGCCGCGCGTAGCAGCAATGCTGGACGTGGCGCAGATTTCGGAAATCGTGCAAGTCGAAGCGCCGGATACATTTGTGCGCCCGATCTATGCGGGCAATGCGATGCAGACCGTGCAATCGTCCGATGCCAAAAAAGTCATCACGGTGCGCACCACGACGTTCCAGGCCGTTGGCCAGGGCGGTTCAGCGGCCATTGAGAAAATTGCGGCGGCGAGAAATCCAGGCCTGTCAGAATATATTGGTGATCGCCTGTCGGATTCAGCGCGGCCACAGCTTACTTCGGCCAAGATCATTATTTCTGGCGGCCGCGGCATGCAGTCGGGCGATAATTTCAAACTTATCGAAGCGGTTGCAGATAAACTCAAGGCAGCCGTCGGCGCATCGCGCGCGGCGGTCGATGCAGGCTATGCAGCGAACGACATGCAGGTCGGACAGACCGGAAAGGTTGTGGCCCCCGATCTGTATATTGCCGTTGGGATTTCAGGCGCCATTCAGCATCTGGCCGGTATGAAAGACTCCAAGGTCATCGTCGCCATCAACAAGGATGAAGAAGCGCCGATTTTCCAGGTGTCGGATTATGGCCTGGTGGCGGATTTGTTCAAGGCGGTGCCGGAACTGGAAGCGGAACTGGGAAAGCTCGGTCTGTAAGAGCCGGGTGTAATAGTGAACGGGAAACGTAACAGGGATTGGACCTGGTTCAACAAAGGATGATCCCCGTATGGCGACGATAAAGAAGGTTGGCGTAATTGGCGCCGGTCAAATGGGCAACGGCATCGCGCATGTGTGCGCCGCCGCTGGCTTTGACGTGCTGCTGGAAGATGTCAACAAAGAGGCCCTCGACAAGGCGCTGGCGACAATTTCCTTTAATATGTCGCGTCAGATCCAGCGCGGTCTGATGACCGATGACGCTAAGCAGGCCGCCATGGCCCGCATCACCCCCGTCGCTGATCTTGAACGTTTCAAAGAAGTCGATCTGGTCATCGAGGCGGCGGCGGAAAAAGAAGATGTAAAACGCAGCATCTTCGCCCGGCTGTGTCCGATGTTGCGGCCGGATGCGATTATCGCCTCCAACACCTCGTCCATTTCAATTACGCGCCTGGCGTCCTCGACTGACCGGCCGGAGCAATTCATCGGCCTGCATTTCATGAATCCGGTGCCGGTCATGAAGCTGGTCGAACTGATCCGTGGCATCGCGACCGGCGAGGAAACCTTCAAGCTGGCGCGCGAGTTCACCAACAGACTGGGAAAGACAACGGCGAACGCCGAAGATTTTCCCGCCTTCATGGTCAACCGCATTCTGATGCCGATGATCAATGAGGCCGTCTATACGCTGTATGAAGGCGTCGGTAACGTAGAGGCGATCGATACCGCCATGCGGCTGGGCGCGAATCATCCGATGGGGCCGCTGCAACTGGCGGATTTTATCGGGCTTGATACCTGCCTTGCGGTGATGCAGGTGCTGCATGACGGCCTGGCCGACAGCAAATACCGCCCCTGCCCGCTGCTGGTGAAATATGTCGAGGCCGGCTGGCTGGGCCAGAAAACCCAGCGTGGCTTTTACGATTATCGCGGGGAAACTCCCGTACCGACGCGGTGATAAAGCCAATGCAAAACCCAAAATGCCACTTCGTGATCACGGCACAGTAAAACAAGTCGGCTTGCCCTGGTTAGTTTCTTGGCGAAGGGGGCGGTGGCGGATCCCGAGGTGGAGGGGGTTTAGCGCTAGAATTGGCGGGCTTCGGGGTTACTCCCCTCTGAATCCCGACGCGCTCTTCTTGGTCTGTAGGTCTCGGTGGCGGATTAGAGATTCTAGCCATCAGATTTCACGTCCTTGATTTCTTCAACAAACTCGACCCACTTTACCTTCGGCACTGATCATAATAGACTTTACCCTTGGTAATTCGTAATTTTTTCCATCTACAATCCATGATGCGTACTGCATGTCAAAATGGCCATTTCCAGCATTGGCGGGCCAGACTTCCGGCCACCCAAAGAGACGCCTATCGTCTTTCAGATGCAAAACCACATAAGTCGTATCCTTGCGAAATACGCCAATCCATTCGGTGGGAAAAGTAGGTTCCGTCGAAACGCCAATTTTTCTCCAGAATGCATGAAAGCGATCATTGTTTGCATAATAGGAAATCAGAATTCCGATGATCAATGCGTTAAGGGCGGATGATATCAAATCGCTTTCTTCGCTCCATTGACCAATACGCCAACGCTCGCCAATCGTAAATAGTAACAGTTTTTCAGAATACACGAGCGCATTAATAGGTACCGTGAATATCAGTGCCTGAATTACCCTTTCGAACTGCGAAGGCTTGGAGTAGGAAGTAAATCCATAAAACACCCAGGCGGCCAAGAACCCTGGCAACAGGTATTGAAGGATAGCTATTGTATCTTTGGCAATGCCGTCCATGTCTGGTACCAAAATTAGCTTGTAGGATCATCAACGAGATAGCCTAAAGGCCTTTGAATCGAACTTCAATCGCCTAACCGGACCGCTATCATACTGATGATGAGTTTAGAGCATATCTCTATGACCAAAAAAAACCCCACGTTTGCACATGGGGCAGTTTAGTTCTGATCACTCAGAGTCCGAGGCACGGACCAAGAGGCGTGTCCTTCAATTCAAAAGAGGGGGTCTTCAAGTCGAAGTCACAGAGTGGATATGGTGCGCTTCGCTTCATTCAACAAGTGATCACCGTCACCTTTTATATAGTCCTGCGTGACCATCGCGGATGGTTAATGCCGGAAATGCCGGATTCCCGTGAACACCATCGCCAGGCCTGCATCATCGGCGGCGGCGATGACTTCTGCGTCGCGGATCGAACCGCCCGGCTGAATAACGGCGGTGGCGCCCGCTTCGGCCGCAGCCAATAATCCATCGGCAAAGGGAAAGAAGGCATCCGAAGCCACAACGCATCCGCGTGTGCGTGGCGCGCTCAGCCCTTCAGCGGCGGCCACGTCTTCGGCCTTGCGTGCGGCGATGCGCGCACTATCCAGCCGGTTCATCTGTCCGGCGCCTATGCCCACTGTGGCGCCGTCTTTTACATAGACAATGGCGTTCGACTTCACATGCTTGCAGACCTTGAAGGCGAACAGCATATCGGCCAGTTCCTCTGCTCCCGGCGCACGCTTGCTGACAATCTGCAGATCAGCGGCGGCAACAGCGCCATTATCACGGCTTTGCAGCAGATAGCCGCCGGAAACCGATTTAATCATACGGCCCGGTGACCGGGGGTCGGGCAGCCCACCCGTTAACAACAGGCGCAGGTTTTTCTTTGCCGCAATGAGGTCTTTTGCCGCCTGGTCTGCATCCGGCGCGATGATCACCTCGGTAAAGATTTTCACCATCTCTTCTGCGGCCACGGCATCCAGGGGCCGGTTACAGGCGATAATGCCGCCGAACGCGCTAACCGGATCGCACGATAGCGCGCGCAGATAGGCCGCATGCAAATCAGCGCCCGTTGCAACACCGCATGGATTGGCATGTTTGATAATCGCCACCGCCGGGCTGTCAAATTCCGCCACCAGTTCAAACGCCGCGTCGGTGTCATTCAGATTATTGTAAGAAAGTTCCTTGCCCTGTATCTGCGTGGCGGTTGCCACACCGGGCCGCTTTTCCCCGCTGACATAGAATGCCGCGCTCTGGTGCGGGTTTTCGCCATACCGCAAGGTCTGCTGCAGGGTTGCGCCAATGGCGATACGGGATGGAAATTCATCACCAATTTGCGCGGCAAACCATCCGCTGATCGCCGCATCATAGGTGGCGGTATGCGCGAATGCCTTGGCCGCCTGCCGTTTACGCAGTTCAAGGCTTGTGGCGCCCTGATGCACGGCCATCTCGGTCAGGATGGCCGTGTAATCTTCCGCATCCGTGGCGATGGTGACATAGAAATGATTTTTCGCCGCTGAACGGATCATGGCTGGGCCGCCAATATCAATATTCTCGATACATTGCGCAAAGCCCGCACCCCCCGCCACAGTGGCCGCGAATGGGTACAGGTTCACCACCAGCAGATCGATGGCGCCAATGCCATGCGCCTGCATCGCCTCGATATGCGCCGCATCCTCGCGCAAGGCCAGCAAACCGCCATGAACTCTAGGATGCAGGGTTTTTACCCGCCCATCCATCATTTCCGGAAAACCGGTGAATTCCGACACGTCGCGCACCGGCAGCCGGGCGTCCCGCAAGGCCCTGGCCGTGCCACCAGTTGACAGGATTTCAATCCCGTAACCCGCCAGCTCCGTGGCGAATTCAATCAGCCCGGTCTTGTCGGAAACGGAAATAAGTGCGCGTTTAATGGGGATAAGCGTCATGATAACCGGGGCATAGCATGATTCATTCTATTGCGGCAATGAAAGAGGCGGCAACGCGCACGATCAGCCAAAGACCAATCAGACCCAGCGCAGACAGCGCTGATTTACCCAAGGTAACCGGGCTTCGCGCCCAATGGATGGAGCACCATGTTCCAGCTGCGGCGGCAATAAGGCCGCTTGAAAATGACAGCGCCTGATCAAGCGGTAATACCGGATATGTCGCGGCTATCGCCCAGGCAAGCCCTGCGAGGATACGTAAGCCCCAATGCGCCAGCCAGCCCAGTGCCGCCTCACGCTGCAGCCACTGGATCAGAACAAGCAGTGCACTGACGCCGATCAACAGCATCACGGCGCTGGCCAGCGGCGCACGGCCCGCCGACAGGGCAATCAGTTGCCAGAAGATCAGCACGCTTGCCAGCGCCGCCAGGCTGGGTTCCTGTTGCAGCCTTATGGCAATCCGCGCCAGAGCGAAAGATAGCGGCCCGCCCACAAGGATAATTAAGAGGATCAGCAACAGACTATTCATGCGGATGGCCGGGCATAGAGCGCCATATTTGCCGTTACAAATCGCGCCACCGGATATTCCTTCACCGCCAGATCGCGCCCTCTGACGCCCATTGAAACACGCAGCACCGGATCACGCAGCAAATGTTCAATGGCGCTGGCAAGGGCATGCGCATCACGCGGTGGGATTAGCATTGCGGTTTCACCCGCCCGCACTGCATCGCGACAGCCCGGCACATCACTGGTCACGATGGGCAGGCCGGTTGCCGCCGCCTCGATCAGCGTCTTGGAGAACCCTTCGCGGTAGCTGGGCAGACACACAATATGCGCCTGACGTAGCGTGTCCGGCATGGTGGTGGAATGGCCCCACCATTCGACCGCACCGCTCTCGCACCAGCCGCGCAGCTCCGCCTCGCCAATCCCGCCGGGCCTCTCGAAATCCGCATAGCCGGCCAGCACCATCCGCACCGCCATACCGCGTTCGTGCAACAATGTTGCTGCGGCGACAAATTCCTGCACCCCCTTTTCCTGCTGCAACCGTGCAGGCAACAGCACGACAGGCGGTTCGGGCGGCGATATGCTGGCGGGATAAAAAACAGCGCTATCCACGCCACAGCCCGGTATCAGCACGGTCTGGTCCCGCGGCGCCAGATTTGCGTCAACAAACAGGCTGCGGTCATCTTCATTTTCGAAAATCGTAACGCCCCGCCGGTAGGGCAGGATCATCCGATAGGCCAGCATTACCAGACGGCGTAACAAATACGCCTTACGCCCCTGCGCAATAAACACATGCCCCAGCCCGGTGATAAAGAAAATCACCCGGCGCACCCGCAACAGCCGCGCCACCAGCCCGCCATACAGAACCGGCTTGATGGTAATGCAATGTAAAATATCCGGACGCAGACGCATCGCCAATTGCCCGATCGCAAACAGCGCGGCCAATTCACCGAACCACGCCATGCCGCCCCGGCTGATAGGCAAATCATGCAACTGCGCGCCGCAGCCCCGAATGGCCGCCAGCTCATCGGCCATATCCAGGGCCGCACCCTGAAACGGTAACGCCACATGGGTATCGTAACCCGCCGCCACCGCCGCCCGCGCCAGCGGCAGAATATGCGTGACAAAAAACCGTGCGTCATTGATGAGAAACAGCAACCGCGTTGCGCTGCGGTGCTCAGTCATTTTCATCCCCAGCAGCTTTCAGGAAGGCATCCATATCGCCATACAGCAACGGTTCAAAACGCCGGATTTTTTCATCCGGCCAATCCCACCAGCGGATTTCCAGCATGCGCGCCACAGTCTCTGGCGCAAAACGCCGCCGCACCACGCGCGCCGGATTACCCGCCGCAATCCCATAGGGTGGAATATCCCGCGCCACAACAGCGCCCGCACCTATCACAGCCCCATCGCCAACAGTGACGCCGGACAGAATAATCGCCCGGCTGCCAATCCACACATCATTGCCGATGCGCACTGGCCCGCGCGTCAGCGCCTGGGCAGGCGGCGCATCCGCCATGAAATACTGGGAACGAAACGGATAGCTGGACGGGCTATTCAGCGGATGTTCCGCCTGCCCGTAGATCAGCACTTCCGGGCCGATGGCGCAGAACGCGCCGATACTGCAGGGCGCCAGCGCACTGGCGCGCACGAAACTATTGCGCGTAACGCCATAGGTGTAGCGCCCGACCGTGACATGATCTGGCAAGGTGTCGCGGCGGCGCGGGAACCCCATGGCTGTGCGAATTTTGTTGAATGTAGACATTCAGCCCGCCTCTTTGACCCCGAACACTGCGCGCACCACCAGACGCCGCCATTTGACCGCCTTGTCATTGCTATAGACGGGAAGATAGGCCAGGCAAACGGCTTTTTCCCAGATTGACAAGCGGCTTTGCCGGACCTCCCGAATATAAAAGCGCAGGAAAGACTGCAAAAATGGCCATAATTGCGCCGCCGTCTGTGGCCGGTACCGCCCTTCGGAAAGCCCTGTCTCGCGATTATAGAAACTGGTTTGCGGCACGCCCACAGCACGGTCATTAATGAAAAATGGCAGCATGGTCAGATGGTCCGCCGCCCAGACATAAGGAAAATCCCGTTCCGCACGATCATAAGCCGCTTTGATCGCTTCTTTTCGATAAAGTCCGTAAAACATCCCCCCGGCGCTTAAGGACAGCATCGCGATGATGCGCCGCGCACGCGACAGATCACGCATCAGCGGCATTTCTGTTATTCCCGCAATGGTTCCGTCCATGCGCATGCGCACGATGCGCGGTACCGCCATTTGCATGCCCGCATCTGCCGCAAGCGCGCCGTGCAGGGCTGCAAGATAATTTGGATCATGCCAATCGTCGTAAGCCGCCCACATGAAAAAAGCGCCGCTTGCTGCTTCCAGCACAAAGCGGAAATTCGGCAAACCGCCAATATTTTCTGGCTGCCGGATGGCGCGAATACGCGGATCGCGCGCCGCATATTCCGCAACAATTTGGGGCGTCGCATCAGTGGAGCAATTATCGGAAAGAATGATTTCAAAATCCGTAAAGCTTTGCGCCAGCAGCGACTCCAGCGCCTGCGCCAGATGCGCCGCGCCGTTAAACACCGGCATGCCAATTGAAATGACGGGGGAAATAACGGGATGCGTGGCCGGCATAATGGCGCTGGATTCCGATTCGCGGGTTATCTGCTGCTTACAGCATGCCATTTTTGATTGCTTGCGTATATGGCGGGGGCTTGCTAACCGGTATCTATGAGCGAACGCATTAAAGACTATTGGAACCAGCGGGCCGGGGAAAACAGCGGCAGCCTGACCGCGACCACCCAGGATATCTGGCTGCGGCGGCTGGAGGTGGCCTGCCTGATCGGTACGCTGGAGACGCTGGACCTGCCACCGGGCGCGCGCATCGCCGATATGGGCTGTGGTGACGGCAACACGATCTTACAGTTGGCCCGCCAGTTTCCCGACTTTCAGTTTGTGGGATTTGATTATGCGCCGCAGATGATCGAAACCGCACAGGCGCAACTGGCGGCAAGTGGCGGTCTGAATGGCAGGGTACAGTTTCACGTTGGCGATGTAAACGACCCTGTGGCCAGTGCCGGCTTGGGCCAATTGGACGTGGCGATGACGGATCGCTGTCTGATCAATCTGGAAACCAGCACCGCGCAATATGCCGCCATTGGCCGCATCGCCCAATGCCTGAAGCCTGGCGGCATATATCTGGCGATAGAGAACTTTCATGAAGGCCAGGACGCAATGAACGCCGCCCGCGCCGCCATGGAGTTACAGGAAATTCCGGTTCGCTGGCATAATCATTTTTTTCATGAAGCGGAATTTCGCGCCCAGACGGCAGCGCATTTCACCAGCATTGTGTTTCATGAATTTGCCAGCGCCTATTATTATGCAACGCGCGTCATTTATTCCGCCCTATGCAAGATGCGGGGCATAGAGCCGGACTATGATCATGAAATTCACCGGCTGGCGGTACAATTGCCACACATGGGAAATTTCAGCCCGATCCGGTTGGCGGTGTTGCGCAAGGCGGGTTAAGCGTTCTTGCGCAAAATTTCCTTCAGCGCGGCGCATACGCGCATCACGTCTTCGCGCGACAGATTAAATCCACTGGGCAGATTCATGCCGCGCGGCGCAACATCATAGGAAACCAGATTGCGCGCGCGCGCCGCCGCTGCCTGTGGTGTGGCGGAAAAAGCCGGGATATCACTGAGCGGATCGAACATGGGCCGGGTGGCGACGCCATATTCCCTGAACGCCGCCATCAGTGCGGGCTTATCCAGACGGAAGTTTTTTGGAAAAATCGCCGTCACCATCCAGTAGGAACTGCGCACCCCAGCGCCTTCGCCATTCAGCGTAATGCCAGGACTGTCTGCAAGGAGCTCCTGATACCATCCAAAAATTTCCCGCTTGCGCGCCAGCAGCTCGTCCAGCCGTTCCACCTGGGCCAGGCCCATTGCCGCCTGCATCGCAGACATTTTATATTTGAAGGCCACTTCAGTGCTGCGGAACGACACATCGCCGGGGACGCGGCCATGATCGCGCAAAAACTGGCAGCGCGCAAAAAATGCCGCATCATCGGTCAGCAGCATGCCGCCTTCGCCAGTGGTCAGGGTTTTCGATCCATGAAAACTGAAAACGCTGGCATGACCAAAGCTGCCCGCACGCCGCGCGTTATAGTGCGCCCCCGCAGCCTCTGCCGCATCCTCGATAACGGGAATATTATGTCTGGCCGCCAGCGCCAAAATCTCATCCATCGGCGGCATGGCGCCATAGAGATCAACCACAATCATGGCGCGGGTGTGCGGCGTGATGCAGGCGGCAAGGGATTCGGCGGTGACGCACCAGCTAGTAGAATCCATATCCGCAAACACCGGCGTTGCGCCGACATAGCTGACAGGCGCCACGGTGGCGATCCAGGTCACGTCCGGCACGATCACTTCATCGCCTGCACCAATGCCCAGTCCCGCCAATGCCAGATGCAGGCCCGCAGTGCAGGACGGCAGCGCCATGGCGTAACGCCGGTTTACCGCGCGGGCGAATGTTTCTTCAAAACGCACAAGATAATGGCTGGCGTTTTCACCCCAGGCATTTTGGGCGGCATCGCGCACATACTCCACCTCGCGCGCCGTAATGCTGGGCCCCGCGACCGGTATGTTTTTTAGGGGTGATTGATTCATTTAATTATTTTTCGATTCGGATGGAATTACTGTCATCATGATGGTTAGTTCTATTATGGGCCAAACTGATGAGGAAAAGCATTTGCTGGACTCTTTTCGTATAAAAACTCTGCTCAATCAAGTGGTTGGCTGGCCGCACGGCAGGCGTCCTGCGTCCCTGCCCGCCGAGACAGCGCCGGAGAACTTCTCGCTTCCCGCAATACTTAACGCCTTTCCAGCCCCCGTTTTGCTACTGGACGCGCGGCGCACCGTGATAGAGGCAAATCAGGCCGCGCACGAAATTTTCGGGACACGCCTGAAAAACCATGATCTGGCGCAGTCTCTGCGGCATCCCGCCGCCCTTGACGCCGCGACTGCGGTTCTCGCGGATGGCAAACATATCAGTGCGCAAATCATATTACAGACACCCGTGGCGCGGCATTATGAATTACACGCCATGCCGGTAAATCAGAACCATGATGCAAAAGTGCGCGCCGCCCTGGTGCTGCTGGATGTCACTGCTGCGCATAATGTTGAGCAAATGCGCGCGGATTTTGTCGCCAATGTCAGCCATGAATTACGTTCGCCACTGGCGGCGCTAACTGGCTTCATCGAAACCCTGAAAGGACCGGCAAAAGATGATGTGGCTGCGCGGGAACGATTTCTTGATATCATGGAGGGCGAAGCGAAGCGCATGGCGCGGCTGATTGATGATCTGCTGTCCCTGTCCCGGGTGGAAGCCAACGAACATATGCGCCCCAAGGGCGAGGTCAGGATCGCAGAATTACTGGCGGCCTCAAAGGCGGCACTGGGGCCCCGGGCCGCCAGCCGGGGCATAGAAATCGAACTGCTGTGCCCCGGCAACCTGCCATCCGTTGCAGGCGATTATGATCAATTAAACGAGGTGTTTCACAACCTGCTCGACAATGCCCTGAAATATGGGCCATCCGGCCATCCTGTAAAAATCACAGTGCAAACGGTTGACCGCATTCCGGAAATAGGGGGAAAAGGGGTGCGCGTCTGTGTTCATAATATGGGTGAGCCTATCGCCCCGGAACATTTGCCCCGCCTGACAGAGCGTTTTTATCGCATCGACAAGGCGCGTTCGCGTGATATTGGCGGCACCGGACTGGGGCTAGCGATTGTAAAACATATCATCAACCGCCATCGTGGCCGCCTGATCATGGAAAGCAACGCAGAAAATGGCACCAATTTCAGTGTTTATTTATCAGAACACCGAAAGGATCCGGCCACTGTCACATAATTGTAACCTGATTGTCATAGAACGGTTTTGCGCTATCCATAGATTGACCTCAGAGGCGAGGACAAAAGGGTTCTGGCCCGTCACTTATTTGGGAGATGGCCCTGAGATGATTAAAAAGACATTCCTGGTATCAGCCATTGCGGCGAGTGCTTTTGCATGCGGTGCACAAGCGCGTGATCAAGTGCAAATTGTTGGTTCTTCAACCGTGTTTCCATTCGCCACAGCGGTTGCCGAAGAGATCGGCAAGTCCTCGGGCGGGAAAACCCCGATTGTGGAAAGCACCGGCACTGGCGGCGGTTTCAAGCTTTTCTGCTCTGGCGGCGGTGACAACACTCCCGATGTCGCCAATGCCTCGCGCGCCATTAAAAGTTCGGAAACAGAGCAATGCGCCGGCAACAAGGCGGGCGACATCATTGAGGTTAAAATCGGATATGATGGCATCGTAGTGGCCAATTCCCGCAGCGCGCCGCAGCTTAGCCTGACCTTAAAGGACATTTTCCTGGCCTTGGCCAAGGATATTCCCGATGCCGACGGCAAGACCAAACCCAACCCCTACAAGACGTGGAAGGATGTAAATCCCAGCCTGCCGGACACCAAGATCGAAGTGCTGGGCCCGCCGCCAACCTCGGGCACCCGCGACGCTTTTGTCGAACTCGCGATGGAGGGCGGCTGCAAAACCTTTCCCTGGGTTAAAGCCCTGGCGAATGACTATAAAGACGCCTTCGCCAAAATCTGCCACGGCATCCGCGAGGATGGCGCCTTTATAGAAGCGGGCGAAAATGACAATCTGATTGTCCAGAAACTGGTGGCCAACCCGAACGCCGTGGGCATTTTCGGTTTCAGTTTTCTCGACCAGAACACCGACAAGGTGCAAGGCAGCATTGTCGAAAATACCGAGCCCAGCTTCGACAATATCGCCAGTGGCGCCTATAAGGTCTCGCGCCCGCTGTTCTTTTACGTGAAAGCGGCGCATCTTGATACAGTGCCGGGGCTGAAACCCTATCTGGCTGAATTCATCAGCGAAAAAGCCTGGGGACCAGAAGGGTATCTTGCCGGAAAGGGCCTGATCCCGATGCCCGATGAAGAACGCGCCAAAGTCCGTAGTAACGTAGCGGCAAATGCCAAACTCTGATAAAATCACACTGGCGGCCCCGGTCCTTTTAAAGGACCGGGCAAGTGCGCCGACTGGTTTCTCTGATGCTGCTTTTGCACGGCGGCGCTGGTTGCGATCGCTGTGGGAGCGTCCGGTATATCTGTTACTGGTGCTCAGTTCCTTGCTGGCCATCCTGACGACGATCGGAATCGTACTTTCTTTATTATTTGAATCTTTGCGCTTTTTTGAACAGGTTCCATTAACCGAGTTTTTATTTGGCCTGAAATGGAGTCCGCAAACAGCCCTGCGCGCCGATCAGGTGGGATCATCAGGCAGTTTTGGGGCTGTGCCGCTATTTACCGGCACCCTGTTAATCAGCCTCATTTCTCTGGTTACGGCGGGCCCCATCGGACTTTTTTCGGCTGTTTATCTTGCTGAATATGCTGGCAAGAAGACACGCGACGCCGTCAAACCGCTACTGGAAATTCTGGCGGGCGTTCCCACGGTTATTTATGGTTTTTTTGCCGCCCTGATTGTCGCCCCTATGCTGCGTGACGCCGGTGGCTTTATGGGAGTAGGGATTTCATCCGAAAGCGCGCTTGCGGCGGGCCTGGTCATGGGGGTGATGATTATTCCCATTATTTCATCCCTGTCGGACGATGTGATTGCATCGGTTCCCAATGCGTTGCGCGAGGCGTCCTACAGTCTTGGGGCAACACAGTCGGAAACCATCCGGCAGGTTGTTCTGCCCGCAGCCCTGCCCGGCATTGTATCGGCGATGCTGCTTGCGGCCTCGCGGGCCGTTGGTGAGACCATGATCGTGGTAATGGCGGCGGGCCTTGCGGCGAATTTGACCGCCAACCCTTTTGCAGCCGTGACGACAGTTACGGTGCAGATTGTTGGCCTGCTTACGGGCGATCAGGAATTTGACAGCCCCAAGACACTGGCCGCATTCGCCCTGGGTCTTGTGCTGTTCATCGTCACACTGTGCCTCAACATCACGGCCATGCGGGTTGCAAAAAAATATCATGAAAAATATGACTGACGGTACGGAAATTCCCAAAGCCGTTGCGGCGGCGGCCCTGTTGCAGCGGCGCTACCGGGCTGAAACCCGCTTCCGCTGGTATGGGATTCTGGCCACCGCGACGGCGCTGTTTTTTCTTGGCGCCATGCTGATCAGCATTGTCGTCATAGGGCATAGCGCGTTTCGCCAGACATTCGTAAAGCTGGACATTTTCTTCGATCCGCAAATTCTTGCCGCTGACGGTAAAACCGATACGGACAGCCTGCGGCGTGCGGATTATCCGGCGCTTGTCAGGACATCGCTGCGGGAAATGTTTCCTGGTGTTTCCGGACGGCGGGAGCAGCGCCAGCTATACGACCTGGTCAGCCGGGGTGCGCCGGACAGCCTGCGGGAACAGGTGGTGAAAAACCCGGCCCTGATTGGGTCAAGGGCAAGTTTATGGCTGCTGTCTTCGGATGATGTGGATCTGTTCGTTAAAGGCGAGATCAGCCGCAACACACCTGAAAATGAGCGTCAGCTAACGGATTTGCAGCTTGACTGGGCAGAACAGATCGTTGCGCAGGGTGCAGCGGAATTGCGTTTCAATACCGCATTTTTCACTACCGGGGATTCGCGTGAGCCGGAAACAGCGGGGATTTGGGGGGCGGTCGCTGGTTCGTTCTATACTCTGATAGTGACGATGCTGTTGTCGTTTCCCATCGGTGTGATGGCGGCGGTATATCTGCAGGAATTTGCGCCCAAAAACCGTATCACCGAGATGATTGAGGTGAACATCAACAATCTGGCCGCCGTACCTTCGATTGTTTTCGGATTGTTGGGGCTCGCGGTGTTTCTCAACTTCTTGCAGATGCCGCGTTCAGCGCCTCTGGTTGGCGGCATCGTGCTGGCGCTGATGACCCTGCCGACCATCATCATAGCGGCGCGCGCAGCCATGCTTGCGGTGCCGCCGTCAATCCGCGAGGCTGCGCTTGCCGTTGGGGCGTCTCCCATGCAGACAGCGTTTCATCATGTGGCGCCGCTTGCAGCCCCAGGCATGCTGACCGGCGCCATAATTGGTATGGCGCGCGCGCTGGGTGAAACCGCGCCACTGCTGATGATAGGCATGGTCGCGTTTATTGTTGATATTCCAGAGAGCGTCTTTGACCCCGCAACCGTATTACCGGTGCAGATATTTCTGTGGGCGGACAGTCCCGAGCGCGCCTTTGTAGCCAAGATGGCGGCGGGAATTATGGTGCTGCTGACATTTCTGATAGCCATGAATTTGATCGCAGTAATTTTACGCCGCAGATTTGAACAAAAATGGTAACGCCCGCAAGGAGCCCTATATGAGTCAGGCATTGAAACTATCCGAAACGCTGGCAACCGCGCCAATCAAGGTGCAAGCGCGTGGTGTCTCAGTTTTCTATGGCGCCAAACAGGCATTGACGGGCATTGATATCGACATCCCGGAGCATTACGTTACCTCACTTATTGGCCCGTCGGGTTGCGGCAAGACGACATTTTTGCGCTGCATTAACCGTATGAATGACATTATTGAGGGATGCCGGATCGAGGGCACAATCACCATTGACGGCGTCGATATTTACGCAAAGGACCAGGACGTGGTGCAACTGCGCGCGCGCGTCGGCATGGTGTTTCAAAAACCCAACCCATTTCCTAAATCCATCTATGAAAATGTCGCCTATGGTCCGCGTATCCACGGCATGGCGGCCAACAAAAAACAACTTGATGATATTGTGATTGACAGTTTAACGCGCGCGGGCTTGATCAATGAGGTTAAAGACCGCCTGGATTCGCCGGGTACGGGCCTGTCCGGCGGACAGCAGCAGCGCCTGTGCATTGCGCGCGCCATT
>OBEQ010449190.1_pt1 | contig 15338 bp, 11 predicted proteins | sample 1670901 | NCBI WGS metagenome assembly OBEQ01 (sample SAMEA104232315, study PRJEB22302) | groundwater metagenome | biome: forest; feature: aquifer; material: groundwater | place: USA | collected 2011-08-07 | depth 5.4 m | reverse complement strand
CCATGTCATGATCAAGCCAATACAGATAATCTCCTTTTGCAGCATGCATTCCTGTTCCTTTATTCAACTCAATATCGTGTGTGTTTACATCCATTATTTTCATCCCAAATTTTTTTGCTAAATTTCTAGACTTATCCGTTGACCCGTCATTTATTAAGAGATATTCAATTTTGCTCTTAGGGTAGGTTTGTTTAGCTAAAGAAGGGATTAATTTTTTTAAATATTTTTCTCCATTGTAAGTTGGGATGACAACTGATATTAATGGAAGGCGTTTAAACATAGGACAATATTATAACGAAAAATTTAAAAATGAGATAATATCACTCAATATGCACAAAAATGATTTTACAGGAATTAAAGAAATTTCAACAGATAAATATTTGAAATGGGATTATTATCAAAAAATTATAGGTTACTTAAAAGATAAAGACGTACTAGATGTGGGGTGTTTAGACGATGGTACCTCTGGGGCAAACGAAGTCAGATGGTGGAATCATTGGTTTTTATACAGTGTTTGTAAAAGCGTCGTGGGTATTGACGTGAGAGAGAAGCAAATTAATCAATTAAGGAAAATGGGATTAAATGTAAAAAAAATGGATGCCCAAAATATAAAGTTCAAACAAAAATTTGATATTGTCTTTGCCGGCGAACTTATCGAACACTTGCCTAACCCAGGCCAATTTTTAGTCAGCGCAGCTAATTCGTTAGCCAAAAATGGAAGAATAATACTATCCACACCAAACACATTCTCATTAAGTAGACTAGTTAGAGTTTTTCAGAAAATATCTAATGAACCAAATGTTAACCCAGACCACACGATGTATTTTTCGCCTCAAAACATTATAACTCTGGCAAACAAATGTCATTTAAATGTAATGAAAATTGAATATGCCCATTTTCCATTTTCTCATTTTAGTTTGCTAATCGAACTAAACAAAATCGGCTGTAAAATTATGGGGGAAAGATTCAAAGAGCAGATGATTGTTCATGTTGTTAAAGTAAAGCAATGAAAAGAAGTGTGTTGTTCGTTGTTATCTCCTTTGTTTTAACATCAATTTGGTTTGGACCAGGGAAAATGCTCGCCCATGCTGAGGAAGGCTTACCTTTTTACAACCCGTTTCACACTTTTCAAATGTATTCACATATGTGGCAGGATGACGGTTTAGGTTTTGTGAATTTATTTTCCATCCCCAGAATCGTAGTTTCGGCGTTTGTTAATTTACTGCATGAAAATGAAGTACCAGCCGTTAAAGCACAACAATTAATTTATTTCTTGTTAATACTTATCGCCTTATTTTCTGTATTTCTACTTTGTGGTTCTCTTTTGCCAGAAATGCCGAGAATTACGGGTTTTTTTGCATCATTTTTATATGTGTTTAACTTATTTTTTTTGACTCAAGTTTTACAACGATTCATTTTTGAACTGTTCTTTTTGTGGTCATATCTCCCTTTGTTTTTATTTCTTTGGTACTCATGGTTAAGTACGCGTAAATTAAAATATTTAATTCTTTTTTTAGTGTCCAATTTTTTTTATTCAAGTATTTATGTAATCATTGCATCAATTTTTGCGCTTTGGGTTCCAGCTGTAATTCTTTGGACGCGAGATCACAAACTTTTTCCCGCTTTGATTGCAGGTGGTCTGTGGTTAACTTCTACTATGTGGTGGTCATACCCTTTGGCAACAACTAAAGATAATCCTTTCAGTCAGTTTTTAGGCTCACCACAAAATATCGTTTCTTTAGTCGATGTGAGTAAATATTTTCCCAGTTCTGAAATTATGTTGTTGAAACAGAAGTACTTTTTTGCAAGCGAAACCATCTGGTATAAATATTTTTCCGCAAAACCGATCATATCCATAAGTTGGATGTTGTTGGCGTTTCTTGTTTTGGGACTATTTGTTTCTGTCAGGCTAAAAAATGGAAAACTGTTGATTTTATGGTTAATAGTAGGATGGTTTTTGGTTAAGGGAGCTAACCCTCCATTTGGTTTGGAGTTTTATAGTTGGTTGTTTAAATACTTTCCGTTTACGGTCGTTTTACGAAACTCTTACGAAAAACTTGGAGTTGTATTTCTTTTACCTTACTGTTTGTTGGTTGCTGTCGGCTTAACCAAAATTTCTTTTAGAATGATCAGAATTATTGTCCTATTTATTATTTGCTTTGTCTTGATACGCCCATTGTGGACTGGTCAAGTTATAGCTGGATTTCAAGTTGATGTTCCTCAATCTTATTCGCAAGCCAATGCATATCTAAATTCGCTGAGTAATTTGCGCATTTTGCATTTGCCTTTTTTGCAGGGATCAGGAGTAAGTTATAGCTGGGGTTACAGTGGGGATGAACCTTCAAACTTTCTATTTGATAGGCCATCATTGTCGAAAACATATTTTAATCGTGGAGACCCATATTTATTAATAGGTAAATATTTACACTCTTCTCAAGTTTACAGAATTTTACAATTATTTGGCATTGATGCGATTGTTTTGCACAAGGATTTGTTGGTTATTCCGGAACTCTTGGGTAATTATAACGATAATAAATCACTACTAAACCACATGGCGAAACTAACTCCAGGGAAATCGTTCGAAAACCTTGATACATATCTTTTGAATAAAAACCTGGGAATTAGTTGGGGGTATTTATCCAATAGAGTTTTTCAGGTCCCAACGTTTGAATCTGGAATAGAATTAGTGGCAAATGATAATTCATTCGCTCTTAATCAAGACTCATTCGTCGTTTCCAGTTTACCTCCAAAAATACCCTACAACAAATTACCTAAATACACTTTAACAAAGCTTTCATCTATACGATACCGATTTAATATAAAAAATGCTATTGATCCCTATATACTGGTGTTGGGCATAAATTATAACGAAAATTGGAAAGCGGTAACTAACCAAGGGTTAATTAGTAATCATTTCCCAATTAACGGCTTTGCTAACGGTTGGTTAATCGACCAAAAGGGAGACTATGTAGTAGATGTAAAATTTAAAACTTGGCCATGGGAATAAAGATAAAAAAATTTAAAAATTGGGTTATAGCATATCTCAACGAATCTGAATTAGACGAAATATTAAACGAACTGTATAACCATTTACGTTAGCCAGTGGCAGATTCCAAAGATAGGAGTTAATATTGCTTTGACGATCCTGCCGTTACTCAGATCGACGAACTTTGGTTTAGAATTTATGCCAAACGTCATTGATACCCATTTTATTGAATCAAGTAAATTAATAAAAAGATCTTTAACGGTTCTTAGACGGCCGATTCAAGAGTCGGTTGAATTAATCACACTCGCATTTAAATCTGGTGGAAAGCTTCTGATCTGTGGTAATGGTGGAAGTGCTGCTGAATCCCAACATTTTGCAGCTGAGCTGTCTGGTCGTTATTTAAAAGAACGCAATGCTTTACCTGCTATAGCGCTAACAACGGACACCTCGGCCCTAACTGCAATAGGAAATGATTATAGTTTTGTCAAAGTGTTTTCTAGACAAATTGAGGCTTTGGCAAAACCAGGTGATATTCTTTTTTGCATTAGTACCAGCGGAAATTCTGCCAATATAATAGCAGCTGCCAAAGCTGCCAAATCATTAAAACTCAAAACCATTGGATTGAGCGGCAACAAGGGCGGCAAACTTAAAGCTCTTTGTGATATCAATATGATTGCCTTATCAAACCATACACCATACATCCAGGAAATACATTTAATTGCCATTCACACAATTTGCGATCTGGTAGAATCGGTTCTTGAGTAATATGAAGGTAATTATTTTGTGCGGTGGTCTCGGAACAAGACTGTCGTTGTTAATAACAGATAGACCAAAAGTATTAACACCAATAGCTGGAAAGCCATTTATACAACATGTCATTAAATGGCTTAAGAAATATGACTATCAAGAAGTCATTTTTTGTATCAGCTACCAAGCTGATCAAATAGTGAAATTTATCGGAAGTGGTAAGGATTTAGGAATAAAAGCATTATATTCCCCTAATCCTCAATCAGCTGGAACGGGAGGAGCAATTAAAATCGCTTGCGATAAGTTTATCAAGAAAAAGGACGACGTATTGGTTATAAATGGTGATACATTATTTGACATCAATCTAAACAAATTTGCTGATTTCCACAATCAGAATAAATCTTTTATTACAATTGGATTAAGCCATGTTTTAGATGTCTATCGTTATGGGCAGATTGAAACAAGCTCTAATTATCAAATTTTGCGATTTAAAGAAAAAGGAACGCCGGATGAGTCGACTCCTAAGGCTGGGTTAGTAAATGGAGGAATTTATTTGTTTGGATCGGATGCAGTGAAAGAATTGAATAAATTTGGACGCTCTTTTTCTATCGAGACAGATTATTTTCCCTCTCTTATAAATAAACAAAAATTCTTTGGATACGTGTCTGACACAACACACTACGATATGGGTACTCCATCCGGTTACCGAAGAACTGACAAGTTTTTAGCTGGTCATGAACAAATTATTATTCGCAGCCGGGCTCCGATGAGGATATCCTTCGGGGGAAGTGGCACAGACGTACCAACCTTTGATCAGAAAAAGGGAGGGTGTGTGCTTAATGGCACTATTAACAAGTATGTTTATGGGCTATTGAAACTAAGGGAAGATAAAAAAATTCGCTTAGTTTCGTCTGACTATAATCTCTCAATGGTATACGACGATATAAAGCATATGAATCTAGATGGAAACTTAGATTTGATAAAAAGCATAATTAGAAGGATTGACGTCAACTATGGATTTGAACTGGAAATAAGATCGGATGCTCCACCAAATAGTGGTCTAGGTTCGAGTGCTAGCGTTTGCACGGCAGTGATTGGCCTTTTCAACCACTTATTAGTCGATAGTAAAATGACTAAACCCCAGATTGCTGAGCTTGCATATCAAGTGGAAGCAAGTGACCTTAAAAATTTTGGAGGAAGACAAGATCAGTACGCCTCGGTTTATGGTGGACTAAATTTTTTTGAATTCAAGGGAAATGATTTTGTTAAGGTTAGTCCTGTGGATATAAAAAGAGAGTATCTTCTTGAGTTAGAGAGGAATACTGTGTTAGTTTACATAGGGAACAGGAAAGTTTCTGGCCTTCAACTTAAAAAGCAGCTAACACCCTCCATTGAAAGAACAAAGTACTTACAATTAATCAAGAACTTAGGGTATGAATCTTTTGACTCTATTGAAAGGGGAGATATGAATAGGTTTGGAAACATTCTTGAGGAAACTTGGGAACTAAAAAAGAAAGCCTTTCCTCGTTCAACAAATAGATACATAGATTCTCTATACCTAGCGGCAAAGAAAGCAGGAGCAACAGGAGGAAGAGTTGTAGGAGCTGGTGGAGGAGGACATATGATTTTTTATTGTAATTTAGGAACTGAGCACAAGGTAGCCAAAGTTTTACAATCACACGGGGCAAAAGTAGTAGACTTCTGCTTTGACTTTAAAGGGTTGCAGACCTGGGAAATATGAGTTGTTTTTTCAATAATGATAAACTTTGCTTTGTAAATTTATCCCAGGAGAATTGCTTGCTCCAGGTTATAGAATTTTTGGAGAGTTGTTTATACTTTTTTTGATTCTCCACCAATTGAATAACTTTATCGGCCATTGACTCAGTGTTGTGAGCTGGAACCAGGATTCCCGTGATGTTGTGGCGAACTGAGTCTCTGGTCCCTGGTACTTCATAGCCCACCACGGGAGTTCCTACAGCGTTTGCCTCAATGTTTACAAGCCCCCAGCCCTCCCTGATAGATGGATTAACTAATATATGTGCACTTGATAAGAGTTTAAATTTCTTGAAGGGTGCACAAAATCCCACAAATTTCGTTTGATTTTCTATTCCAAGTCTGAAACAATTTTTTTGTAATTTTTTTAAGTATTCTGATTCACCTACTCCTACAATCAAAAATTTCCAGGACGGTCGAGCCTTATAAATTAATGAGAAAGTTACAATAGCATCCTCAATGCCCTTATCTTTTGACAGTGCTCCCAGGAACATAATTGTGGGGGTTTTAGTTTTTGCAGGTAGTGGAGAGGGTAGACTAAGATTGACTCCACTTAAGAAGACTGAAATATTTTTTGCAGGAATACCATACTCAACTAGGTCGGTTTTTGTGGAATTAGACACAGTCATAAAGTGAATGTTTCTGTAAAAATAAAATATAATTGGTTCAAACAAACTGCCAAACAGAGAGGGAATGAGATTTAGGGGCCTAGGCCAAGGGTTAAGTTGCCATACCTCGTGTGCCACTTCATGAATGAAGGCTAGTTTTGGCACCCTTACATATAACGGAGTAAAAAATGGAATACCATGGAATTGATCGACAACTATGTCAAATTTTGCATGATGGCCAAACAAATACCACCAAAAAGCAGCTATATGTACCTCAAAGTTTTGCGAACCAATCCTGACAATTTCTACTCCATTAATAACTTCACTGGGTAGTCCACCTGGAAAAATTGAAGTAAACCAAACCACTTTATTCCCGTCTTTCACCCACGCAGTCACATTTTCTAAAGTGTTGATCTCTGCTCCTCCATAATGTGGATGCTTTGGGCCACGCCACGAGAGCATGAGAATATTCATATATGAAATGCGATTTTAGGGTAAAATGATGCAGATGTCATCTACAATAAATAAATTGGAAGGCTTACTCGAAAATACCGGGGACATGGCTCTAAAGCGCAGGGCCAAAAGAATAATCACTGAGCTGGATCCAAAGCCCGGGGAGAAAATAATTGATATTGGATGTGGTGATGGATATTATCTGCACTTGCTGTCAAATCTTGGTATCAAGAATTTACATTTATCGGGAACTGACTACGACACGGCAGGATTAAATAAAGCAAATTCAAATTTAAAAAATAAAAAAATAAAAATACTACCAGGGGACTTAATGAAAAGGCTGCCGTTTAAAATTAATGAGTTCGATAAAGCGGTGATGTCTGAAGTGGCCGAGCATTTACCCAATGATGTCAAGGGGTTAAGGGAGGTTTGTAGAATTCTCAAACCAGGAGCAACACTTTGCTTAACTGTACCGCACGCAAACTACCCCCTGATGTGGGACCCATTAAACTGGCTGTTGGAAGATATGTTTGGTGTACATATCAAATCCGGTTTTTTTGCCGGACTTTGGAATCAGCATATACGTCTGTATCGACCTGAGCAAATAGAACTAGTGCTAAAAAAAGCCGGTTTCAAAGTAGAGAAAACCGAAGCGCTGACATTTTGGTGTTTGCCTTTTAATCACTATTTAGTAAATTTGGTAGCCCGATATCTTAGTCATCAATACAGCAAGGGTACTCCTAATTCATCCTTAAACAAGTTCACGATTACACCTAAAAGAAAAGGGGTGTTAAATCTGACATTTAGCTTGGTTAATTCAATCGACCGATTAAATGATATTTGGCAACCTAAAAATATTGGCGTGGCGGTATTTATAAAAGCCCGTAAAAAATGAAAAAGATATATTTTTGGGCGATGTGTTCGCTGGGGTCGGGGATTTCTGGCGGGGACCGAATATATATGGAATTTGTGAAGAGATGGAGTAAAAAGTATCCGGTAACGGTTGTTACTTGGAGTGAAGGTGAAGCGATGATGAAACGAAACGGTCTCACTCCAGGAGTCCATCTCAAATTTTTCAAAGTTTTTGTTCCCGAACTTGATTTTTTTTTAACCTATTTCATCCGAATTTTGATTGGAATTTATTATTCATGTGTCTTTAAGCTGGAAAGCCCAGCTGAAACTTATTTGTATACTGCATCTGAGTTTTGGATGGACTCGATTCCATCTTTTATTTTGAAGCTCCGCTACCCAACTTTGAAATGGATAGCCACCTGGTATCAGACGGCTCCGCTACCGCTGGCTGGCTTTTCTGGAGGACGCTACCGTATTTCTGCACTATTATTGTGGTTGTCCCAACTTCCAATTAAGCCGCTAATAGCTCATTTTGCAGACTATGTCTTGGTGAACAATGATTTGGAAAAAAAGATTTTCCCAGGGAACAACACAATAGTGGTTTTAGGAGCAGTTGATATAAAAAGAATAAAATCCTGGCAAAGCCGGAATTCTAAGCCTGTAAAAAAATACGCCGCCGTTTTTCAAGGCCGGTTCCACCCCCAAAAGGGCGTGGTGGAATTAGTAGATATCTGGAAGAGAGTGGTAGCAAAAGTTCCCAAAGCCAAATTGGCAATGGTAGGTGATGGCCCCTTAATGAAAAACGTAAAAATTCAAATTACAAAAAACAAATTACAAAAAAACATTAAACTTTTTGGTTTCCTTGTGGATGGAGCAAAAAAATACAGGCTTTTTTCGCAGAGTAAATTAGTAGTCCATCCCGCTTTTTTTGACTCTGGGGGGATGGCCTCGGCAGAAGCCATGGCCTTTGATATGCCAGTGGTGGCTTTTGACTTGCCCTCTTACGATTCGTATTACCCCGTAGGTATGATACGAGTCTCTAAAGGGGATCTAGAAGCATTTGCTAACGCGACCATCGGTTTACTACGTAATCCCAGATTACTTGACCGTAGGGGCAGGCGAGCTGGAAGATTTATTAGGCAGTCTTACTCTTGGGACCACCGTGCCGCACAGATTTTACGGCAAACAGTTGAAAGGAAAGATTAGGAAAAGGGTAAAGAAAAACTTCTGATATTAGTGATATTAGTCCCCAAAAGACCCAAGGATTAAATCTAATTGATGCTTCGTCGTTCCGCAGATACTTTAGTCCCCGAAGTCCGAATACTCGATAACCTAAATCCTGTAATTCACGAGCGGTCCAACCGGAGTGATGTATTTGATAAGGATTACCATCGTAAGAACCCTGGTCAATAAATCCGTTTGGGGTCATAAGAATAACTTTCTTACGGGCTGTTTTTTCCATTTGGGAAATCATCTTTAATGACTCAATTTTAGTTAGGTGTTCTATGACATCGATCGATACAAGAGTGTCAAAACTTTTACTTTTGTAATATCTCTTTAGATTTCTTACATCACCCAGAAGATAAGTATCGTGATAATGATTTTTTTTACTCACTTGGACGCATTTTTTATAGGCATCAATTCCTTCACTTCGAAAATTTTTTTTAAGACTTCCAATGGGTGAATCGTTGCCACAACCAACATCTAACACATCCTTGGAGTCTCCAATTTCTTGTTGAAGTCGATACAAGAAAAAAATATTTTCAAATTGCCTGAAAAAATTTTTGAAGACCTCTTTTTTATCGTGATTGGCTGAAAGCTTTAGAAAATTCATTATCCCAAGTGTTATTCTGGGCAAATTTAATTACTTGTTTACGCATCTTAGCATATAGATGTGGGTTGGAGAGTAAAGAAATGACAGATTTCGCAAAGCCCTTTTTATTGTCAGGAGCAATGATGGCTCCACCCAATTTTTGTAGATCTTTTCCTAATGGCGGCACAGTAGTAGTGACAATTGGCAGACCAGCTGCAGCGTACGATCTCATCTTAGAAGCATCCCCGTATTGCCGGATGGACCCTGTGAAGGTACGATAGGGGGCAATGGCGACGTAACAGCGACTGAGAATTTTGGCCATATCTGAGTTTTCTAGGACAAAGCCATGGAAAAATATTACTTTTGCCAGTCCTAAGGAAGTAGTTAGAGCTTTCAAGCGCTTAAGATTACTCTCACCCCCCCCTATAATATGAAGCGAAGCCCGGGGATACTTTTTAAGTATTATTGGCATCATTTCTATAGCCAAATCCGGTCCGTTTTCCTCACCCAGTGTACCCAGAAAGACAAGCGAATATGGCTGGATATCTTTTACCGGAGCTAATTTTATTTGATTTGGATACACTCCGATGGGAACATGAATAACCAGGGCCGATTTTTTCTGGTCCAGACCCGCAGAAATTCGTGCTGGCTGAATAGCTTTGGAAACGTCCCAAATATAATCTGCATGGGTCGCGCAAAATCGATCTAAAGCCAAATATATTTTATTGAGCTCTTTTTTATAGCGATTAGGAGAGTAATCCAACACGTAGTAGATTACGCGGCTAACTCTGCCAAATTTTCTCAGAGCTAGACCAGCCAAAGTGTTGACACTTTCAATGCCGATAAAATAGTCATAAATGGTTTTATTTCGATTGACCCAATCAATAATGGAGAGAAAATCTCTGATTTTAAAAATAATTTGAGTTTTATTCTCATTGGACAATTTTAATAAAGGCGACAATAGTCGCACCCACCATGAAGGGAAGTGACGCAAAAATTTTGTTTTTCGCCCAGTATACTCCTCTATTTTGGGCATGACTGTGTCACTGCCGGGATGCGGCTGGTCGATTAATGTTAATTTGGCGACACGGGGAATCAGAAAATTGCGTAAGGGTTCCAGGTTTCCATTTGTGGGCATCCGATGACCGTTAGCCCACATGGAAAAAGTTGCAAAAATGACTTTGGAATTTTTATTTAACATTTATTGGCAAGCTGTTATAAAAAATTGTCGCAGTCTTTGACCAAGTAAAAAGTTTTGCCTGCCGTAAACCCATGTTTCTAAACTTTGTTTGCAGCCTAGGACTTTGAAGAACGTTTTGCATTTGTTTGCTCAACTCTTTTACGTTGTTGACCAGTATCCCGGAGTCTCCTACCACTTCCGACAGAGATGAATCGCCGTAGGAAATAACTGGTGTCCCGCTTTGCATGGCTTCTAAGATGGGTAAGCCAAAACCCTCGTAGAGTGAGGAACAAACAAACAGTTTGGCGTGGGCATATAAGTCCGCCAATTCCTTATCACTTACTCGGCCTGGGAAGATGATCCCTTGAGACTGTTTATGGCCGCTTTGGCCGTGACCGACAATAACTAACTGATAGGTTTTTCTTAAATTTTTTGGAAGACGATTAAATGCTTGAATTGTGTCTTTGATATTTTTACGAGCAATAAGAGTTCCTGGGACACTGAGGATATATCTCTTTTTTGTTCTCGATGGTGACAGGTCATTTGAGGCTGCCAGAGGGGTTACCACAATCTTAGTTCGGTTAATCCAAAAATAATGTGTAATATCTTTTTTGGAATTTTCGGAAAATGTGGTAACAGTTTTCGCCTTGTGGGCTGATAAATAATACATTGCCCATAGGTATAGCTTTGTCCACCAGGGGAGAGTTGGGTCTTGAAGGAATGATGCGTCAGGAATTGTTAAAACAATGGGAAGTCTTAAAAAAAAAGAAACTGGAGGATTGGGAAAAAAAGCCATATCGATTTTCTCCTTCCAAAAAAAATAAGGCAGACACATTTGCAGCCAAATATGTTCCCAAACAATAGTCCAGACATTTTTCTTAAAACCCGCCGCGCCAGAAGGATTGTCATCAAATAATATATATTGATTACGAGTATCAATTTCTTTTAGGCGGCTAATGAGATTTTTTAAATACACCGCCATCCCCCCCAAGTGACGGTTGGCCAGACGGTAATCTACCCCAATTCGCATATGGTAAGATTCTAACATCTGAAAAAAATAATAATTATTCTTATAGCTGTGATTCTTGGTATCACCCCTTTGCTGACTCAAGGAAATCTGTATTTTATGGGTGGAGACGACATGCGCATGTACTATTTGTACCCAAAAGAGTACATCCAAAATTTGCTCCTGAACATTGTTACGGACAATACGATCAGTGGTGGTAACACTGGCTACCACCCTGCAACCCACCAGATCCCCTTGGTGTTTTTAATGCTTCTTGTAAAAACGGCGGTACCTGCAAACACGCAGTTCGTAATGTATGGAATAAATTGGTTCCTGGCGTTTATTTTTTTCTATCTTTTTCTGGGTCTTTGGATTGAAGGGGAGTCATGGACTAACATCGTGATTAAGTCGCTTTCGGGCTCGTTATATATATTTTCTCCATTTTTGTTTAATACATTTTATAAGCATCAGATGATAATTATTTATTTAATTGCAGCTACCCCCATGGTGTTGTATCTTTTTATTCAAAGTGTGCGCAAACGAAACTTGCTGTATGTCTTCTCGGCCAGCTTGGCTCTTTCAGTTCTGAGCACTAATCTAAGTTCCCTACCTTGGACAATCCCGATACTCATAACCAGTACACCGATATTAGTTTATGAGTTTTGGAAAAACAAAAAGGTGTTTGTGTTTCATGCATTACTGTTTGGAATAAGTTATATATTTCTGAATATTTCCTGGCTGTTTCACCTGGTTTATTTAACAATTAATCACACTGGGTTAACAGATACGTTGGGAACATATTCATCTCCAGATTTCATCAAAGCCAACATTGCTGGTACTTTAGGCACAACCACCCTATTCAGTCCTTTAAATGGCGTTTTGAATCAATTGGAAGTGGGGCTTGTAAATAAATTGTCGGTGGTTTCCTATATTAACCTAGTTTTTATTGCAGTCATAGTATCGGCGGGGACATTTATCCACCGTGAAAAAAACAGGATACTAGCAACCAGTTATGTGTTGGGTTTACTGAGCCTGCTGATTTCCTGGTTTCTCATGACTCCAAATTTTTCTCATTGGGGACCGAAAGTATTTATTTGGCTGTCGTTGCATGTACCCTTCTTTACCATGTTTAGAAATATGTTTGACAAGTTTTCCTTGACAACCTCTTTCTACTACGCACTGACACTGGGGATAGGTTTATCAGTACTGACAAAGCACATCTTGGATAAAAAACTTCATTTGATCGCAGGAATTATTTTGTTTGTAACTATTGCTATGAACGCGTATCCTTCTTTGTTGTTGAGAACTGAGCATGTGGGGGTGCAAGCTAAGCTTTCAGGTATATTTAACGATGATTTTAATAATTTGACGGCCTACGTATTAAAATTGCCTAATCCCTCACGAATTTTGTGGCTACCTCTCAATTATCCAACGTTTGTGAATGTTGAGGATAAATATTTCCCTGGTCATTACTATTCAGGCCCGTCACCATTACGTTTTTTGGCCAATCGTCAAGATTATACGGGTCAATTTAGTTTTATCACCTCAACTAATATTGCAATTGGCGACAGTATATTCCCAATGATAAAGGACAAAAAATATGCGCAGTTTGGGCATATGCTGCAGCTTCTTAACGCAAGGTACGTAATTTGGGACAAACAGCAGTTGCCGGATAGCATGACGTCTTATTTGTACGGCGGCGACAACAGATTCGTTTTTAAGATACAGACCAAAGAGTTCATGAACGAATTTTTGGGAAAAAAACTTAAAGATTTCGGTAACCGGTATTCATTGTATGAAATAAATCCCAAGTACAATAATGACCGTATTTATTTAACTGATGACTATAATACCTTTCCAAAAAATTTGCCAAATGTGGCTTATGAAAAAATATCCGATTCATTGTATAAAATAAATCTAACCAAGATCAAAAATTCTCAAAAATTAGTGTTTTTGGATTCTTACTACCGAGATTGGACACTCTACTTGGAAGGTCCAAAACCCAAAGCATATCACAAAGGCAAAAACGTACCGGTTCAAGGTTTTGCCAATGGTTGGGAAATCGACCCACGGGAGATAAAAAGTGATTTTTCTAGTGACTATTATAGTACCAATCCAGATGGATCACTGAATATATCTATGAAACTGTATTTTGAACCTGAAAAATTTAATAAACCAATACGCACAATAAGCCTAGCAAGTTTCATAATATTGGGATGCTCGCAAATACCTTTACTTTTTAAAAGAAATAATGTCGAGGTTTAAATATCTGGCCAAGTTTTTTGTAATTTGGGGGGTAATTTTTTTGGTGTTCATAGCTTCAGTAATTTTTCAGGATATTAAAGAGAACAAGCTCCTCAACTACACTGAGACCTATGCCACTTCGGATGTAAGTGTTAAATCGGAATACAAACCTCTCACTTCTCTAAAATATGTTTTTAGATTCACAGCTCACGATGATTATTTAGGTTCAATTTCGTTTAAATATTTTCGTCTGAAGGATAATCCAGGTCAAGTTGTTTTTAGAATAAAAGAGGCTATCCAGAGCGACTGGCATGCAGAAAACCGCTACGATTTCTCGTATTTCAATAATGATGATAGTTACCAGTTCGGCTTTCCAGAAATAATTCATTCCAGGGACAAACAGTTTGACTTTGAATTTGAAATTGTCACCCCCAACTTGTCACGAAATCCCAATTTCCTTGATTTGAAAAATGCCCCAATTTTAACAGCTAAATACGTATTTCCGCGTAATACCTACTACAAATCTCTCGGGAAACTAGCAAACATTCTTTTTAATAGAACTAAAGCAGTAATTGTAGGCATGAATCATGTCAAAGTAGGGATTGCGTCATTTATAATTGCCATCTTTTCTTTTTTAGTTTTTTATCGTCAAGAGAGTGGAGCCAAGTTCCATATGAAAACTCAACAGAAGGATTTGCAAAAAAAGGCACTAGTAATAAACAGTTGGATTGGTAAGATTAATTTTTTCTTTATTCCCGGAGGAGTATTGGCGATTTTATCGCTGGCTTTTATTTCTGGTAATTTTTTGTTGGCTGAACGTATGTCGGTGTATTTATGGATAACACTTCTCGGCAGTGTTATTTTTTATATTGTTCAAGTAACAATCTTGAACAAACTGAACGTGCTCGGCAAGTTTATTGACCTAATCAGCATCAACACGTTATCAACTTTGGATGATTTAATGACCAAAAAGACCCTAATAATTCTGGGAATATTAGTTATTATTATTTCAGGATTGTCTTCGACCTACTATTTAGGCGGCGATGACTCACGGCTTTTTTATTTATATCCGCAAGAATTTTTAAATAATTATGCATCAAAAATTGTATCAGACACCGGAGCCAGCCAGTTAACTAATTTTATCCCTCCATCATCACTGTCCGCTTTTTTGATAATAATGATAGGTTTAAAGGATCTATTGCCAGGCGTTAATCTTCAAGCCTTCTTGAACACAGCAAATATTGTAGGAGGTTTTTTTGCCTTTTTTTATTTAGTTAGTTACCTATTGCGACCATCAGGTAAGTATGAACGGGTGATTTGTATATTGGCCTCGTTTATGTATGTTTTTTCTATCTTTAACTTCTACACACTATTTAATTCTCGACTAATAGCGGAGTATTTAATCAGCTTGTTTCCTTTATCTTTGTATTTGGGCATAAAAGCAACACGGGAAGGAAAGTTTTATTTGTTAGTTGCAGCAGTCCTTATTTGGTCGGTTTTCAGCTTTGTTTCCGTTACGGTCCCGCTATCAGCAGCAGCTTTAATTACGAGTTTGCCTCTGCTTGTTTTTGCTACCTGGAAGTATAAAGGTCGACTTGCCGTTTATTTAACAGCAGCGGGTTTAATTTTTGCCGTTCTCAATTTACACTGGTTTACATATATTCCTTACTCTAACT
>OBEQ010082487.1_pt1 | contig 15341 bp, 16 predicted proteins | sample 1670901 | NCBI WGS metagenome assembly OBEQ01 (sample SAMEA104232315, study PRJEB22302) | groundwater metagenome | biome: forest; feature: aquifer; material: groundwater | place: USA | collected 2011-08-07 | depth 5.4 m | reverse complement strand
TATTAGACAGATTATTACTCGTTGTTTTCGTGAAGTTGGAATAGAAAACGCAACTGTCAATGATTTTAGAAACACTTTTATTGCCCACCAGTTAATCAACGGGTATTCAATAGATTATATTGCTAAACTGGTCGGACACCGAAGACTCTCATCTACCGAGAGATTTTTAAACTTGGTCAAAGACACAGAAGGCGAAAAGAAAGAGAAATTAGAAGAACTCTAGCCTTGTATCCTCACCGGCATAATGATATGGAGGAATTCCTTATTCCCCTCTAATTTAAAAACGACAGGTGCGTCCGGTCTTAAAACCTCGATTATCACTTTTTTTAAGCCTGTGTGTCCTAAAAAATCGATTAAAAACTTGAAATTAAACGCTACTTTCTGCTCTTCCCCTTCAAGATCTGCCTCTTGATAGGCGCTGCTTTTTTCCTCCCCGTCTACCTTTGGCGTTAGATATATCCCATCCTTTTTAAACTCGCATAAGACAATGTTGGAAAAGTCTCTAGCAAAAACCGAAATTACTTTTACATTTTTTAAAAACTCTTCTCTATCAACCACCACAGTTGTTTTTTTATCTACTGGAACAACTTTTTCATAAGGAGGGAAGTCGCCGTCGATTAGGCGGGAGTAGAATTCTTTATTGCCGACTTTGAATAGAATGGTTTTTTCCTTATCTGAAGCTGTTAATCCAACCTCTTTTTCTTCTTTTAAAAACTTTAGTACCTCGCTTAAAAAGTCTGCTGGAACCAACATTGGGGAAAGCTTATGGTTGTTTTTGGTCTTAATTAAAGACAGTCTAAAGCCGTCCGTGGAAACCATTGTCAACTCTTCATCTTGGCTAAGAAAATTTACCCCGGTTAGTGTAGGTCTTGTTTCATCCGGGGAGGTAGAAAATAGTATAAAAGGTAGGTTTTTGGCTAAAAAGTCTGTTTTTATCGTTTGCTCTTTTTCTCCTTCAAGGACTGGTGGTGTGGGAAAATCCTTCGTTTCCCAAACGGGGAAGGTTCCTTGTGTTTTTTCTTTGGTGATGGTGAGTTTTTTCTCATCTGTGGTAAGGGTTATTTTACCTGCTGGGAGAAAAGACAGAAATTCTATTATTTTTTTTGGCTCAACTAGGAGTTCTGTTTTTTGCTTTTCTTGGGTCTTGATTTTAGTTAGGAAATAGGAGTTGAGGTTGGTTGAGGAGATTTCCATCTCCCCAGCTTTGTTTTTTAATAATACGCCTTGTAGGGTGGTTGTGGTTGAGAGTTTGGTTGAAGTAAACTTAGCCGCCAGGGAGAGGTTCTCAAGAAAAAGGTCCTTATCTAAAACAATTTTCATCCTTGTTTTTTTATGTATTTAATATAGTAATAATAGGGCGTGGGGATAAGTGTATAAAAAAAAGAACAGATTTTCAAGACGAGATAAATAGTAATAAAAAAGGGTAGATAAGCTGGGGACATTATGTTGATGAGGAAATAGACTTAATTATATTATCAACCTCTTCTTTAAAAACAGGGTTTCTTGCCCGCATCCCGCTTATTTTACCCACCCCATGAAGAATAGTGGTATGGTCTTTGCGCTTAAGCAGGTAGGCCACCTCCTCCAGCTTTAACCCCAACTCCTGTCTTAATAAATACATCGCCACTTGCCTAGGCAAGGCCATCCTCTCTGCCCGAAGGGGACTTTTCAACTGGGACTGGTTAATATTATAAAAAGAACAGACGCTTTTAATAATCTCAGAAGGGTTTATTTTCCTACGCCCATTATTATTGCTTTTTAAAGTAGTGAAAAAACCCTCTACTGTCTCCAAGTCTACCCTTTCCTTACCACCTAAGCTACGGGCATAGATCGAAAGAAGTGTTCCCTCAAGCGCCCTTGTGTCTTCAACTTGTTCCGCAATTAAACGGGCGACTTCAATATCAATCTCAATGTTTTTTTCCTGTGCTTTTATCAATAAAATAGCGGTACGAAGCTCAAAGTCAGGCAGCTGAATGTCTACAGTTAGTCCACCAGAAAAGCGCGACCCTAAGCGATCTTCAAGTTTTCTTATTTCATGTGGGGGTCGGTCAGAAGTCAACACAACCTGACCACCATATGAGACAATAGCGTTAAAGGTGTGAAAAAATTCTTCCTGGATGTGGTTCTTTCCAGCAATAAATTGGATGTCATCAACAATCAAAAGCTTAAGTTTTCTATATTTTCTCCGGAATTTTTGAGTGGACTTTTCCCTAATTGACTCAATAAGCTCGTTTGTAAACTGGTCGCCCGGACAGAAGAAGACCTTCTCTTCGGGATTTTGTTCTAAAACTTGTCTGGCGATAGCTTGAGCCAAATGTGTTTTCCCTACTCCAACTCCGCCATACAAAAATAAGGGATTATAAGCTTTTCCGACAGCCTCAGAAACAGCCTGCGAAGCTGCATAAGCTACCTGGTTGGTCGAGGAGACTGCGAAGTTGTCGAAATTATGTTTTCCAACGAGCCCAGCTTTCCTATAAATGTCCTCAATTGATGGCTCAAATCTCAAAAGAGGTTCCTCCACTTTCTTTTTTCTAGTTTTAACCACAATCTCAACTTGCATTTTCTTGTTGAGATACTCTGAAAGGTACTCTTCAATTAGGGGAACCTTTTTTTGAAGAAAATAAGCAAAAGCCTGGTTGTCACAGCTGATAATAATTTTTTGATCCTCGACCTTGACTAGGCGTAGTTGCTTGATGATAGAGAAGATGATCGGACTTTTGTCCTTTTTGTTGGATAAAAACTGCAAAAAATCCTGCCAGAGTGAAGCTAACATGCAAAATGTGGATAAACTATCCACAAAGAATAAACATTTTTACCAACAATTTCAAGAGGTATTTTCTATATAAAACTGTGTTATTATATACGCATGGATAGATATGTTTTAGATACCAATCTGTTTTTTAACATGGAACCTGGGCTTGGGATAGGGAAAAAAACCGAAGATGTGGTTACAAAGGTAACACAAGTAATGAAAAAGCTTAAAGAAGGGAAGAAAGCAGAATTTTATATGCCCCCGCGGATAGTAGATGAATTTTTGAGTTTTTTTGAAGATCAGAAACAGCCTTTTCTAAAGATGTTTTTGGCCGAAATTAGCGTCAAGTCCCCGGATTTGCACAAAATCCAGTTCCCGGCAGAGGTTTTTTACAAAATAGTAGAAGATGTGCGAGGCAGAAGTTACCGTGGGCTAACTATCGCAGAGGAGGAGCTTAAAAAAACCGCTCAACAGCTTATGGGCAAACCCAAGCTGGAAGGCATGGAGTATGAGATCAAAATCGGCCAGTTTGTTCGATCTCTGCGTGAGCGTTATCGTCAGGCCACGAGATTTGGCTTTCTTGACAGTCTGGCAGACTTGGATATTATTGCATTAGCCAAAGAACTTGAGGCTTATGTGGTCACGACCGATGAGGGTGTTATTAAGTGGGGTAGAATTTTTGGGGTTAAAGAGATGTCTGCGCAGGTTTTTGGGCAGAAGCTTCAGGAGGACTAGCCTGCTCCTTCATCTCGTCTTCATTGGGGATGAGCTTGGTAAACCAGTCGATTATCTTATCGGTAAAGGTGTTTCTTGGTTCTTCTTGATAAATAATGTGTTCTGACAACAAGGGAAAAACCTTGTTTTTAGCCTCGTTGTTGGGGACAACTAGGTAGGAATAATATGGATAAGGCGGATGAGTTACCAAAACCAGGACATCATAGCCAAAGCGCTTGAAGAAATAAAAATGGTCAAGCGCTTCCCAACGCAGAGTTGCGCCGGTTGTTTCTACGCCAAACTGGTTGATTCTATGCGTAACCTCCGTAGGCGGAGTGACGGTAAAGACGTAAAAAATGAAAAGCAACGTCCAGAGAGGAAGAAGCAGAATCTTATCGCCGAAAAAAAAGACGATTAGTGATATCAACAAAGTCAAGGCTAGATAAAAGCGGATGACCCGCCGACTTCGCTTGATATAAGGCCGCAGTGGAGCTTTCCAGGAGTAGATAACTTGCGGGTTTTTTTTCTCCTCATCCATAGACTCATTGTAGCAGAAAATCAAAAAAGTCAACGCGATCAAGGGAGTTGCAATTTTTATCTTATAGTGTTATAATGGGCTTTATGGACAGCTTTAATAAGGTACTTTCTTTTGTCCTGGGTTTGGTCGTAGTCATTGTGTTTATTGTTGTTTTGAGTAACAGATTAAAACTAGGGAATAAATTCTTACCTTTCAAGGAGACCACACCTGTGGTTTCGCCAACTGCCAAAAAAGAGACAACCCCAGCGACAGCTCTTCGTTTCTATCCTGGTCAAGGCGGAGGAAACAAGATGACTCCACAGCCTCAAGCAAAAAGCCCTCAGCCGGTAAACCAGTATCAACCAAAAACTGTCAAAGCGATCCCTAGCACAGGTTCGCCTACAGAACTACTATTGGCCCTAAACTCCACTCTTCTTTTTGGCTTCTATCTACGCAAAAAAAAGGCCTAATTTTATTTTATAATGATAAAATGAGGCTTTTATTTATTGTATTCCTTGTGGTGGCTGTGTTTCTACTCCCCTTGTTTATCATCCGGGCTGATGAATTGGACGACATTACCAAGCAGCTGGCTTCTTTGAATGAGGATCTTAAAAACAAACAGGCTAATTACCAAAAGCTTAGTAGTCAACTGGACAGTATCAAATCGCGCGTTGCCTTTCTTGAACAAGAGATCGTCAAAAAGGAAAAAGAGGTCAGGCTGGGAGAACAGACCCTGGAGTACCAGAAAAAATTGCTCAACGAACGGGCTAAATCCTACTATAAAAATATCAACAAGAACGCTGACACTTTCTTTACGCTACTTGTTGCCTCTGATCTGTCTTCATCCTTACAGAATTTCTTTTATCAAAAGACAGTTGTAGATCAGGACAGAGACACAATTATTAAAATTGTTCTCTATATCAAGAGCTTAGAGGATAAAAAAACCCAGCTTGCGCGCGAGAAGACTGGACTAGCTGTCTTAAAAGAGGAAATCGGCAGACAGTCCCAAATTTTGGCCGGGGAAATCACCACAACCAAGTCGAAAATAGTTGAGCTATCTGCCCGCCAACAAGAGATTTTAGCGCAGAGACTAGCGGCTTTAAACATCCCACGCTCTGCAGCCACACGCCTTTCAGGGTGCATTGACGATCGAGATAAAGACCCAGGATTTTCTCCACGCTTTGCCCTATTTACCTACGGCGTCCCAAACAGAGTAGGACTTAATCAGTATGGAGCAAAAGGAAGAGCTGAGGCAGGCCAAAATTATGAGGCGATCCTGAGAGCCTATTATAACTTTGATGGGCTCCAAGATGCAGACACTAATATCAGAATAAGAGTAGACGGGCATAGCGATTATGCATTGGAGGATTATGTAAAGCGTATTTTTGAGATGCCCGTAGACTGGTCGATTGAGGCTTTAAAGGCGCAAGCTGTTGCGGCACGTTCTTATGCCCTCTCATATACCAATAACGGAGCCGGTTCAATCTGCGATTCACAAAACTGTCAGGTATTTCAAGATAACGAAAAAGGTGGGAATTGGAACGCGGCAGTTGAAGCAACGCACGGGAAAATAATGGTTCAAGGAGGATCTCCAATTAAAGCTTGGTACTCTTCGACCCACGGAGGGTTTGTTTTTGCCTCAGGCGAGATTGGTTGGTCAGGAACAGGTTGGACAAAACACGCAATTGACACAACAACCGGCAACGTTGGCAATTTTGGTGACCTGCAAGCTAGTGCTTATGACCATTCTTCCCCTTGGTTTTATTGTGATTGGGGGTCGCGATCAAATTACAATAGTACTGCCTGGTTAACTCAAGGCGAAATTGCGGATATTGCAAATACACTGCTGCTTGTTAAGGGCGACCCAAAGACTACAGAACACCTTTATCAAACAGATAAGTCTAACCCGGCAGGCACTGACACCTGGGATGACAATAGAGTTAGACAAGAGCTACAGAGTCGGGGGATTACGCCCTTAACCAGTGTTACATCTCTCTCGCTCGGCGCCGACTTTGGGGGCGGGAGGACAACTACGGTCACTGTTTCTGGAAATAGATCAGAGTCGTTTAACGGAGACGAATTCAAGAGTCGTTTTAACTTACGTGCGCCGGCAAACATCCAAATAGTCGGGCCACTTTTCAATGTCGAGAAGCGCTGATTTTATTTATAGAAAGCTGCAAAATAACAGTCAAGACAAAGATCACAAGAAATACCTGCCACCAGCTATAAAGAGCAAAGTTTAGAAAATGAGCAAAAGAAAAGATTAAAAGAAAATGGATGAAGAAGATAGAGTAGGAATTAACACCGAGAAACGTTAGAGTTTTTTTAACAATGCTTCCCTTGAAGACTCCTTTTTGGGCAGACAGCATAAGGAGAAGGGTGATTAAGATTCCGTAGGAAGTAAAGTAAAGGTTAGGGGGGTATTTGTTGTCATAGAAAGTTAAGGAACGTCCCCAAAGCTGAAGAGCCAGCCGCAAAAAGTAAAACGTCAGGAAGGTTACGGTGATGGTTATCGGGTAGAACCAATTTCTATCTTCCAAGCGCGCCGTATACCAAGATAAAATAAGAATAAGGGACCAAGGTAACCACATTGTAAGCTTGTAATTTATGGGAACTTGGGAACTAAGTAGGAAGAGCGAAAAACCAAGAGCAAAAAGCGAATATAAATGAAAAAAAACTTTTCTTTTTTCACCCCACCAGGAAAGGATAGGGATAAGTACGGCAAACTGTAGAAATAAAACAACAAACCAGTTCAGTTCGTTTCCAGGGGTGGTAAGAGTAAGTTGGCGAATAAGATATGCAATATTTAGACTTTTAGGGTCGGATAACCAGATGAAGAAGAAATACAAAAATAGAAATAAATAATACGGGAGGATGAGGCGCTTAACTCTTTTTAGAAAGTACGACGGAAAAGTACGCAGAGACAGCTGTTTTTTATTACTAAAAAAAATATATCCTGCACAGAAAACAAATGTTTGTACGGTAAATTGACTATAGTCCCAGAGAAGTTTAGCAGTTGAATTCCCAAGAAAATAAGCGTTGACATGGATGATTATGATGGCAAGAATTCCGATACCACGCAGAATGTCGATCTCATAATTTCGCGAAGACCTCATTTAAATATTATAATACGCAAACGCGATTAACATTTTGTTATAATAAAAAGATGGCAGTGCAGGCGATTTCAGAAAACGATTGGCAAAAAGAGGTAGTGGATCACAAAGGAGAAAGAGTTTTTGTAGACTTTCACGCCGTATGGTGTGCACCCTGTAAAGTGACAGAGCCGATTGTTAAGGAGCTCTCAGAAGAGATGAAAGACATCAAATTTGTCAGCGTTGACGTGGACCAGAACCCAAAAATCTCACAACAATATTCTATCTTCTCTATCCCCACCTTTTTGATTTTTAAAGGTGGTAAGGTAGTTGGCCAATTTGTGGGAGCGATGGGCAAAGAAGGGTTCTTGAGTGAAATCCAAAAAACTGCTTAGTTTTTCACCACTCTCATTATTTTTCCATGCACGGTTTTTAAAGTGATATGTGCGCGTTTTAAAATATAAAGAGCCAATTCTGCTAGCCATCGGAAGGAGGAAGTCGGCGGCTGGTGCAGGCCTTTTATAATATCTGCGTCTGGGATAAGCGTTTGAAGTTGCTGCTGTGTCGCAAATTGCGTGGTTGGTGTTGCTTGAACGCCAATTGCCTGCAGATCGGGCGGGACTTCGACAACTTCTCTACGTACTTGTACGTGTGGTTTTATTTCCTGATCCAGATCCTTATGTTCGGCAACGATCTTGACGTCTTTTTGTTCTTCTTGGGTAATAACCGGTTCCATCTCTTTCGACGGCAAGGGAGTATAGGAGGTCTTTTTGTATCTAGCTATCAGATCGTCAAGCGGACTATAGTTTTGCACAGCCATAAAATCATTTTAGCATTTTAAAGCTCCACCGCAATGGTCACATTTTTTGCGCCAGGAGCTTTCATCTGTTTTTGATTCCCCGGTAAGTACCTTATGACAATGAGGGCATTCATAGTCAGGATAATGATTGGAGTTATTCTCTTTTGATAGGACTCTGAAGTCTGAACTAAAAAGATTCTGGAGCGGACTATCAAACCCCAGAAGAGAGAGAACAGTATCTTTACTTATTGTTTTCCCACCACAACTGCCTGCAAGCTGGATGTAGTTTCTACCTGTTCGACCCATCTCATAATTAATAAGAGACATGTAACCTTTGAATAAAGTCTCTTCAGAGATACCAGACACTCTAAGTTGTCCAATTACTCCAGAAGTAACACTAGATAACCTTTTTTCTCCTGAAAAAACAGATCTAATCTCTTGGAATATTTCATGTAATCTGTGAGTTTCCCCCTCTTTGTCTTTATAGACTTTAACGTTTCCCCAATCTTTATCTAAGAAATCATTGATTGATAATCCGGTCAAAACAGGATGTCGTAAAAAGAAATAAGTTTTTAGCTGTTCGGTGTCAAAATTGACCGAAAGATTATGGAGAGTGGGGATTATTTCTTCGGTTGCTTCCTTTTCGTTGATCTTTACTGCAGCAGCATTAATTTTTTCGCCATCAAAATATTGGATATAGAGCTGCCCGTAAATAAACTTGATTTGAGAGAATTTATTGTCAGGATCTTCGACAAACGCAGCCCTCCCCGGCGGGCTATACCAAAGAACTACTTTATTCGGATTATTTCTTAATAAATCAGCAGTCTTTTGAAAACCTTCAATAAACTTTCCTTCTCTTTCGTCTGGATCAAATCCTTTTTCAACAGAATCCTCCGGTCTTAAGGAAGAGTGAAGATAGAGTTTATTTTCCGGACCAAACCAATAGGAATATTTGATTGAAACTGTCTCATCACGAAGAACTTCATTATCATAGGCAAGAAAATTTTGTTCAATTCTCTTTAATGCGTCCTCTTGTGGGAGATTTTCGACAAGCTTGATCTCTCTTGGAGTATTAATACTGTATTGGGCTAAAGAATTCTCTACTGTCATTATTTTCCCTGCTCGGGGTGCGGACTTAGTTTGGTGCTCGGACTTATCCCTTGCGGGCTCACCGTTGCGGCACAGTCGCTGATTTACACAGCGTTCCCCAAATCTAAGTAAATTGTCAAACAAGAATAATAATAACCCTTTAAGGTTAAAAGATCAAGGCTTTTTTCTAAAGAGCGTCTTGAAGCGAGGGATTACTGATTTGTTAATAGGTGTTGCATCATCTGCGCGTTCGGATAAATGTTTGTTTCTTCGTCTTAATCTGAATGGAAATAGAATTGGGTCTCCTGCAAAGACCCCAAAAATCGTACCATGGTTTTCAAAAAAACGAGTTAATCTTTCTCCCATAAAAATCTTTTAAAACAAAAAATCAAGATATTAATATTTTGTTAAGAGTTGGCTCCGGTCAACTTTTATAGGTGAATGACCTCCTTTAAAACAGGCCTTGCAGAATAAAACTCCATCCGGATCTTTTTGCAGTTCCATAGCTATTGATTCTGTTTTTTTCAGTGGGAGATAAGATAGTGAATCTGCTCCAATCTCAGCAGCGATTTCTTCAATATTTTTTCCTGGAGCAATAAGGCCTTTCCTAGTCTGGAAATCAATTCCATAAAAACAAGGCCAGACAATTGGAGGGGATGCAATACGCCAATGCACTCCACTTGCTCCTGCTCCCCGCAATATTTTAGTAATTTCACGAGAAGTTGTCCCACGAACGAGCGAATCGTCAACGACAATCAACGATTTTCCTTCTACGACAGAACGGTCTTCGGAAAATTTTAATAGGAGAGCCTCTTTTCGTTTTTCAGGCAAAATAAAAACTCGATCAGCGCGTTGATTTGTAAGGAGGCCTGATAAAAGAGGGAGATTGGATTGTAAGGCATATCCTTCGCCAGCAATTGTTCCTGAATTCCTTACGGGGACAACAACATCAGCGCTTATTTCTTCTTTAGAGTCTTGTATTGCTAATTCCATCCCACAGTGTCTCCTAAATTGAGCAACTGGAACACCAAACACCTCAGAGGCAGGGTGTGCGAAATAGATCAGTTCAAAAATACAGGAAGAGCTTGCTGACTCTTTTGTTCGAGGATCCGTAAAGAACGACTCTATTCGTCCATCTTGTATTTTAATACCTTCACCTCTTTTTACCTCGTCTATTTTAGTGGCTATGCCTTGAAACCCGTAATCTTCAGAGGTAAGAATAAATCCAGAGCCGTCATTAAGTTCGCCCAGATAGAGCGGTCTAAAACCATAAGGATCGCGAATCCCATAGAGAGTATAATTCTTTGGATCAGCAAGAATCAGACTATATGCTCCTTCAACCTGAGGAAGAGCCATTTTAATTTTTTCTTCCATAGAGTCTCCTTTTTGAGAGCAAATAAATTGATGCAGAACATAAGTGTCTGATAAAAGTTCTTCTCTCATGTTTTCTGGGAGGAGGGTAGAAAGATAAAGAGGATTGGTTAGATTTCCGTTATGAACCGTTACCAGAGAATGTCCGTTTTCTCCCCTTACAATCGGTTGTGCGGCGAGAGCTGAGCCAGAAGTAGAATACCTATCGTGTCCTAATACGACTTTAGCCTTAACCGTCTGTGCATTTACGGCGTTTCTAAAGCTGTCATTCATAACTCCGCTTTCATAGTGGGCGAATACTTCCCCATTCTCTTCGATTACTGCAACACCTATTCCCTCCTGACCTCTATGTGAGAGTCTGGTCATAGCGAATGCAATAGGATCAATGGATGGTTGGCCTTCATGATAATACGCTCCAACGATTCCACACTTATGAGTTGGTCCGTCATCGACAATCTCATTCTCAGATAATAGTCTTTCTACGAACTTTTCGCCGGTCATATTTAAGTAACAACTTCTTTACCTTTGGAATATTTTCGGGCAAAGGTGAATAATAGGTCTGATAAGCGATTGATGTAAGGAAGAATATAAGTATAAATTCCTTTGCGCTGATCTTTTTCTGACCTCTTTAGATAAGAAATGATTCGTCTTTCCGATTTTCTACAGGCTACTCTACTTAAGTGAAATCTTGCGCCTGATTCAGTTCCTCCAGGTAAAAGAAACCTGTTTAATCTAGATAGTCTTGACGTGATTTGATCTATAGTTCGTTCAAATAATTTAACTCTATCAAGCAAGTATACTATATCTACTCTCGCGCCGGCCATATAAGACATGATGAGATAGAGGTCTTTCTGGATTGTTAGGAGAATCTTTTTATCTTTTTTATCTTTAATACTTGCAGTGGCAAATCCGATAAAAGAAGTTAGTTCATCGGCTGATGAATAAGCCTCAACTCGCGGATCAGATTTAGGAACTCTTATACCACCCCACAACGAAGTAGTCCCCTTGTCCCCGGTCCTGGTATAGATTGGCATACGGCGGTAGTTTACTATCAACCGGTATTTTTTTCAACCTCTTTAGCATTCGGAGTGGCCGCAGGAGTAGCATTTGGCGCAACCTTCCTCATGCGCCAGAGTCGCCTCACCACAACTTGGACAGATATCAAACGTATTTGCCTGATCTTCAGTGTAGGAGGATGCCTGAGGCGTTGTAGATTGTTGCCCACCAGTTGTCACCTGGGTTTGGACTAAAGTTGGTTGTGCAACTTGACTTATCAATTCCGGCTCATTCTTCGCAGCAGGCTTGGTATGACCATTGGCTTCAGCCATAGCCTCTGCAACATGTTTGTCTGTGGCATAACCATTTAAGCCATAATGCATTGCCAGAACTTTAGCAACCGCATCAGGCAGACTTCTGATTTTATCTTTCCCATAGCCCATTGTTCTGGTTCCACCTATTCCTTCAAGCTGCCTGACAATGTCTTTGATCCGATCGTGAGGCGGTAGGTGAGAAGAATATCGTAGGGCCAATGATATAATCCTTCCCAGACCCTCTGCCATCGCATAAAGATCAGACCCTGCTCGACCAACGCCATTAATAAATACCTCCAGAGGCTCTCCACCACCGTTGGTATTAATGGTTATGTAGGCCGTTCCCACAGGGGTTTGCATGCGATAGGTTGCACCGTGTACCACCATGGGACGAGGCTTGATATTATATTGTGGGTTTTGTGGTTTTTCTTCCTTTTTCTCCTTTTCTTTTCGCTCCAAAACTCCCGGTCTAGACCCGTCTCTCATATAAGTTACACCTTTTAATCCCAACTTGTAAGCCAGGTTGTAGAGCTTTTTTACATCCTCAACAGTGTGAGTATTGGGCGCGTTTACTGTTTTTGAGATCGAAGCATCCACATATTTTTGAATCACTCCTTGTACTCGGATATGATCTTCGGGAAAAAGGTCGTTTGCAGAAACAAACCAATCCGGCCTTTTGATTTTCCCTTCTTCAAGTTCTTTACCGTGTCGTCTATACCATTCGTCATAAAGGAAGTGGCGTATTTTATGTATCCCCAGACGGTCACGACGAGTAAACTCAAACTCATAAACTGGTTCGATACCAGAGGTGGTATTAGCCATCAAAGAAGTTGACCCTGTTGGCGCTTGCATGAGAATGACAGAGTTCCTGATTCCTCCACGACTTATGTTATTCTGCAGAGCTTTAGGAAGCTGTTGGACAAATCTGCTCTTACCAAACTTTTCTGCGTCAAACTTGGGGAAAGAGCCTTTTTCTTTGGCCGCTTCAGAAGAGGCAGCATATGCTTCGTCGCGAATGATTCTATAGATTTTTTCTATAAGTTTCAGAGCTTTTTCTGATCCGTAGCGCAGATGAAGTTTAATCAAGGTATCGCCCAAGCCCATTGTTCCCAGGCCGATGCGTCTTTCCCCATTGAGTTGAGTTTTACGGATACCCTCAAAGATATACGGATCCATATCAACCACATTATCTTGAAAGCGCACCGCTGTGCGCACAATCTTCTTCAAAGCCGCAAAGTCAAACTCACCAGCCTTATCAACATTATTGCCTTTAACAAGAGCAGATAAGTTGATTGAACCTAAATTGCAGACTCCCCACGGTGGAAGCCCTTCTTCCCCACAGGGGTTGACACAGTTTATTCTGTTCCAATAGTAATTATTGTGCCACTTGTTGTAGCGTTCCATAAAGACCACTCCTGGTTCAGCAGATCTCCAGGCCGCCTCAGCGATCATATCCCAGATTCTTCTTGCCTTTACTACCTTGTGAACGACAACTTTTTTACCCATTTTTTTCCACACCTCAAGATCCCCGTCCCATTTAGCATCATACTCAGGGTCGCTGACGTCTGGGAAAACCAAAGGCCAGTCGTCATCCTTTTCAACTGCTTCCATAAAAGAGTCTGAAACATTAACCGATAAATTAGCGCCGTTGATCCTGCTCAAATCCTGTTTGACAGTGATGAATTCTTCAATATCAGGGTGCCAGTCCCAGAGCATGAGCATAAGAGCTCCTCTTCGGGTGCCGCCTTGTTGGATAATGTCTTTTGTAGCTAAAGAAAACAGTTCTGCCCAATTACACGGGCCAGAGGAGAATCCGTTTACTTTTCTGACCCGGGCACCTTTTGGACGAAGCGAGGAGAGATTGATTCCAACTCCCCCACCATGGGCCATGATTTCAACCATTTGTTTCAAGGTATCTAAAATCCCGCCGCGCGAATCCTGAGGAGACGGAATAACAAAACAATTGTAGTACGTTACCGAATAACCTGTTCCTGCACCGGCCAAAATTCTCCCCCCGGGCACATACTTGAAGTCTTTCAATGCAGCATAAAAGATTTTTTCCCATTTTTTCTGCTTGCCTTTTTTCTCGATCTTGGCAACTGCCTTGGCGACTCTTCTCCACATCTCGTTGGGAGTTTTTTCAACAGGGTCTCCTTTTTTATCCTTTAGGGAATAGCGGTCGGAGAAGACCTTTTCAGATATACCAGCGAGTTTCATAAATAATAGATGTAATTATAAATTTATAATAATTTTTTTAATTCCTTTTCAAAGTCTTCAACGTCGACAAAACGTTGGAATACTGATGCAAAGCGGATATAAGCCACCTTGTCGATCTTTTTAAGGTGTTTGGCGACCATCATACCGATTGTTTTGCTCTCCACCTCTGTCTCCTCCTTCTGCTTCAGCTCTGCCTCGACGATCGAAAGAATTTTCTCAATCTGCTCCAGTGTCACGCTGGTTTTTCCGGTCGCCTTTAAGATGCCTTTTCTCAACTTATCGGTGTCAAAACGTTCTCGTCTTCCGTCTCGCTTGACAACCAACAGCGGCAAATCTTCAACCCGCTCGTAGGTCGTAAAACGTTTTTTGCATTTTGGACACTGCCTTCTTCGCCTGACTGTCGCACCGTTTTCGGAGTCGCGCGTCTCTATAACATCGGTATCTTTACTCTTGCAAAAAAGACAGATCATGGTTGTAAAAGAACTTTATCAAGAACCAAAATCATATATTGTGTCAATAACCAATTTAAAACACTAGTTGTAACAATACAAGGTGTCAAAATATATTAAAACTATATCAGGTAAAAATTTAGCCTCGAATTTTTTCTCTCCACTCTTTTGGTGATTATTTGCTAACTTTTTTTTGAACAAAAACTTGGGAAAACCCTATCAGTAAATCAAATTCTGATTGTGACAAAAAAAGATAAAGTTTAAGTACGCTAAAAAATAAGTGTTCCTTCCAGGCTTTACTGTGCCCTAAAGTTATGGAACCAAAAGTTATCTTTTTGTTTAGGCTGCCATAGCAATCTAATTGTATTTTAGCACATAATCCGCTGATGAAGTGGTTAAGAATTATTAAGATCCTAAGCGATCATCATTAGGCGCCAGGTGAGGGAACAAGCTTTAGTTGGGATTTCCCGTATACGCTTGAAGTATGACAACGATCTGATTATTAGGCAATTTTTTTTCAGGAGTCTTGTGTTTTCTCCCTTGCTAAAGGATAAACTGCTTGATATAGTAGGCTTATGGATAAGACATATAAAATAGAGATTTCTTCGCGTACAATCGTTTTTACTGTTGCCTTTTTGCTGGCTCTACAGCTTTTGTGGTTGGTCAAAGAACTTATCTTTTCATTTCTCATAGCTTTTATTCTGATGAGCGCACTCAATCCCTGGATCACCGCACTAAACAAAAAAAAAGTTCCCAGGGGATTATCTACCGTCATTATTTTTATTGTTCTACTTTTTTCCCTCGGTTATTTTTTTTCCTGGATCACCCCGCCAATATTCCATGAGACAACTCTTCTTTTTCAAAATCTACCCACCTTGATCAAAAATATTAATCCCAACATTTCCCAATACTTGGCTTTTGGTTACATTGAAAAAAATATTCCCAACCTTACTGGAAATGCGTTCGTTTTTCTAACAGCGGTTTTTTCAAATTTGATTTTAGTTATTTCCATTCTTTTTTTTAGCCTTTAC
>OBEQ010814930.1_pt1 | contig 15343 bp, 16 predicted proteins | sample 1670901 | NCBI WGS metagenome assembly OBEQ01 (sample SAMEA104232315, study PRJEB22302) | groundwater metagenome | biome: forest; feature: aquifer; material: groundwater | place: USA | collected 2011-08-07 | depth 5.4 m | reverse complement strand
GTTTATTTTTACTATTTCTGCTGGCAGGAGATCGACCTTATACCACAAAGCCCCTAGCCAGCGATGGCCTTGCGGCCACCCACACCAGTTTCCCGATGTAGCCCACGAAGGCGCTCTGACTAGGAGCTTTATACCTTCGTGGGGCTTTCGACCATGCCCGCAAATCTTTGAAAGATTGGCGAGTTTAGGCCTGCTTTCGCTATTCAATTGTCCTTTTCATGATACCGTTGTTTCCCGAGTAAGTCCAAACATTCATTTTTGTCGTACTTAAAAAACTTAAAATGAGACATGTATCTGTCCTATTGTGACAAGGCCTGTTTCCTGTCTTATTTGTCTTATTCCTATATTTTGACCCCGACCGATGCCCATCAAACGACCTCTCTTCTAGACCCCTAAAGGATGCTTGTGGGGCTTGCATCCCACAAGTTCACGACCGACCTGGGGCGCAACTGAAATTCTTAACCCGCTTTTTCGGTTTTTAGAATTTCCCTGTCCCGAGTGAGTGAGAGCGACGAGGGACTTCCTTATACGAACGGATTTGAGCGAAGGGGTATGATTTGTGGCGGAACGGGCAAAAAATAAAGAAAAACGATCATCATAAGCGCCTATGCCTTCACTAAATTGGATCGGAAAAGAAGCAATGGCGAACTGACCAAGCGAGCGCATAAACATTCTCGCCGCAATCTATGCTATACTTTATACAAGATGGGCAAGATTAGGAGAGACTTCTTACGGCACAATTTATTGCCGATCTTTTAAATTTTGTCATTATTGCGTTTGTCGTGTTCGTCCTTGCGCGCAAATTTCTTGAGATGGAAAAACAAGAGAGGAAAAAATAATGCCCAATCTCCTGTTTCGTAGGCGCGAATATTCCGCGGACAGCAAGCGAGAGGCCATAGGACGGCTTCTTGCCAACTCGATTCCGGATCGCGATTTTTATTTTTTAGTGATAGGCGCGGTGGCGTTTGCGCTTGCCGCCATATTTACCGATAGCATCGCGGTCTTGATTGGCGCGATGATCGTGGCGCCGCTTGCATATCCGATTCTGTCGCTCGGACTCAGCCTTATTGTTTTTGATATACGACTCATGATCCGCTCGTTTCTTATGCTTCTCATATCGTTGGTCTTCTCACTTGTGTTTGCGTTCTTAGGAACCCTGCTTTTCGGGCATGTGCGTGTTGATCCGGTGTTTATTTCTTTTGGAGGCAATCTATGGGTGGCAACGGCGGTTGCCATAATCGCAGGTGCAATCGCCGCCTACGGACTGGTGCGCGCCAAAGTCGGAAATGCTATGACCGGAATTGGTATTGCAGTATCTCTTATGCCCCCTTTGGTTGCAACCGGCGTGGGCGTGGCGGATGGCGATTTTGTGTTCGCCATGCAGACATTTTCGATATATCTCGTGAACGTCTTAGGAATTCTTATTGCAAGCAGTATCGTTTTTGCGACGTTTGGTCTTCGGAAAGAATATAAAAATATGAACGCTGGGATAGACGTTTAAGCAATAATGAAAAAATATCTCCTTTGTTCCTTCCTGCCTCTCTATATTCCTTTGCTTTTCAGTCGGTGAGATCCTGCACGAACTTGCTGAAATCATCTGTCACTTCTACTGCTTTCAGGGTGTACAGATCGTTTTTGATATGGTGGGTCCCCTTATATGTGCTTCGGGCAGCCGCATAACCGGCTTCTTTCACGATATTGATAACCTCGTCCCGGTAGTGGCCAAAAGGGTAGGCGAAAAGATCGATTTTCTGGTGGATCTGGTTTTCAATGATGTGTTTGCCACCGATGATCTCTTTCCGCAGTTGGGCCGGATCATGGATGTCGGGCAGATAGGGGTGCGATTCAGTGTGCCCACCAATGGTCATGCCCGTGTCGTTCATCGCCCGCACCTGATCCCACGTTAAAAAATGATCATGATCGATGGCGTCAGTGTAAATAAAGAAAGTAGCGGTGAAGCCATATTTTTTCAGCACAGGGAAAGCGTAGACGTACTGGCTCCGCCAGCCGTCGTCGAACGTGAGCACCACGGACTTTGGGGGCAGAGTAATGTTCTCGTCGAGCGCATCTGTCAGAAAACCGAGACTGATAACCACATAGTTCGCGTTCTTGAGATACTGCATTTGTTGGATGAACGATTCCGGCGCCACATCATAATATTTTTGAAGCAACGACTGGTTTGGACCGTGCGGCAGCATGCTGTGATAAATGAGGATCGGCACGCGTACGGACCCGGGCTTCGCCACCTCCGGTATATTCTGCAAGGAAAGCTCTTGGTCAAACTTGCTAAAGGTGTCGATGAATGCTTTGTCAATCTGGCTTTGTGGTGTGAGAAAAAAGCGGAAATAAATTGTGGTTCCCGAGAGGATCACAATCGCGGTTATAAAAATGATATGCAGAGTTTTATCTTTGAACATCGGATGGAGCATCATGCGGCAATTATAGCAGATAATTCTAACTTTCTATTTTCTCATGCACTGTAAAAATCTTGCTTTTTTATCGCTTGGAGTTTAATATAAGATAACAATGTTTGACTCGCCCGAACTGTGGAAAAACTCCAGGTCTATAGAAAATATTTAAAAAATAGAGAGTGCCGGTTTGGAAAAACCTCCCGGCACTCTGGGGACGCTTATGCGGCGCCTAACGATATCCTCACCGTGGGTCAGGTCGGAGAGCGAGCCTTGCACCCCTGCTGGGCCTCGACAAAAACATCGAGCCGCCCCTGGGCTTCCTCCACCGTTTCTCTCAAAGAGAGAAGCTCGGGGAGAAAGGCGAGGATTAACTCCCCACGCATGATAAGCTCATGCGCTTTACTGATCCGGTCAGCCGGGGCCATCCGGACCCCCAGCGAAAAAATATTACCGAGCTGCGCCCGGACCTGCCGAATTTCTTCGGCAAGCATCTGCGCTAAATTCGAAAGGTCGTTCAGTTCAATCAATCCCACTTCTGACCTCCTTCCTATTTTCCTCTAGTTGGAAGTTTCTACCTTAATAATAGAAGCTGATTGATAAAAAGAGAAACTATCAAGTCTCCCGGCCTTTAATCTCACGACAAACTCTCCACATTCAGGTTGATCGGCGAGTGCCAGTCGATTTCCGGGTAGCGGCCGAGCAGCGCTCGCAGATACTGTTTCAATTCATCATAGCGCTCCTGGTGCTTGGCCTCGAACTTGATGGTAAGATACGGGCCGTTCTGGGAATAGCGGACTACGAACATCGCATCCGCAAAATCGGCGCGCAGCCCGTCGCCGACCCGCTCATCATCTACTATGACCGCCGCGGGCTGATCCGCGCGAATCACCGTGGTGACTTTTTTAATGAGCTCTTCTTTTTTGTCGTCCGGACAACAGACTTTTATTTCAGGGCTTGATATATAGAGGGGCAGCGAGGCAACTGTTTGGGAAAGCGGCCGGCCGCTTAACCCCAGGTAACGCAGCAGGCGCAGGGTCGAGTAGAGCCCGTCATCATGGTTGTAAAAATCAGCCGAGAAGAAAAAATGGCCGGACAATTCGCCGATGAACGCGGCTTTCACTTCCTGATTCTTTTTTTTCAAAAACGAGTGGCCCCCCCGCCACATGAACGGCTTGCCGCCGGCGCGCACGATCGTTTCCTCCACCGCTTTTGAGCACAAAGCGTTGTACATAATGGTGGCGCCGGGATGCTGCTGCAATACTTCGAGCGCGAAGATTGCCACCAGCACATCGTTCCAGATAATGCCCCCCTGATCATCGACAATGCCGATGCGATCGCCGTCCGTATCATAGGAAAAGCCGAGGTCGGCACGCGCGTCGAGTACTTCCTGCCGCAGCCGTTCGGCGATGATTGATGAAGTCGGATCGGCAACGCCGAGCGGGAACGACGAATCAACGGCGCAATTTTTTTCAATCACATCGCAGCCGGCGCGCCGCAGGAGCTCGGGCGCGAACGCCCCGGCTGTGGCGGCGCTCGCGTCAACCACCACGCGCAGGGCTTTGCCGACCGGCGAACGCCGGAGCAAATCGGCGAAGTATGCTTCTTTGACATCCTGTGCCGTGGCGCGGCCGGGCGCGGCGCCTTGTTCATAATCCTCTTGTTCCACCAGACGCCGCAATTCCTGCATGCCATCGCTCACGAGCGTTTCCGAAAAATCATTTGCAAACTTGAATCCGTTATACTCGGGCGGATTATGCGAGGCCGATACATATATCCCTCCCCGCCGACGGAGATGGTACTGCGCCCAATAAAAAGTTCCCACGAGATTCAGGCCGATATCAATCACATCGGCGCCTGTCCAGACCAGCCCCCGGATCAAAGCCGCGCTGTATGCAGGCCCGGTGGCGCGGGAATCCCGGCCGACCACAAACTCCCGTATGCCGCGCCGTTTGAGATACGTGCCGTAGGCCCTGCCGAGATGTTCGGCCAGCTCGGGGCTCAAGTCCGCGCCGACCAATCCCCGCAAATCATACCCGCGAAAGATATGTGGATTTACCTTCATTGGAAAATGGCAAGGGATATTCTCATACCAGTTTGTTGCTATAATTCTTTCATTATAAATCTTCTTTTGTGCAATTTGAAGTTTGCTTCTTAATATAAAATATTGCTGCCGCAATATTTTTCATTTGGTTGCCTACTCTCCATCCTCCGCAGTAGCTCTGCTACGGAGGACGGACGCCGAAGCTGCTTCTCGTGCTGCGTGGCGAAGGGCTACTTCACAGAGCAGTGCGGCTGGTCTACTCCGCCGTAGTAGCGGCTACGAAGGCTGGGCGCTCGCCGCAAATGAACCTTTGTTCGCTTGCGGCTCGCTGCCAAATGTAAGAGAATGAAGAGAATGGCAAAAAAGAAGGATCTGAACAACGGCCGGGAAGAATATCGACAAAAAGAAGCTGTCCATCGCCTGCATCCGGAAACCAAACGGAGCATCTTGGCCGTGGCGTTCATCGGGGTCGCCATACTTTTTTTCTTGGCCGGATTTGAAAAAGCCGGGCCTGCCGGAGATCTCTTGCGCCAAACATTTCAAACCCTCCTCGGCTGGGGGTATTTTGCTTTGCCGACTGTTTTTTTGATTCTGGCCGGCGTATTCCTCTTTTCCGAAAAGCAAAAATTCGTAGCGATAACCCTCATTGGCGCTTCTCTCCTGATGCTTTCATTTCTCGGCTTACTTGATCTCTGGCAAGCCGGCGCCGGCGGCTGGCTGGGGCTTATTCTGGGCTCATTGAAAATTCCCTTTGGCGGAATCGCCGCCGGCATCCTGAACAGCGCCATCTTTCTGGTCGCGATTCTGGTTACTCTGAATGCACCGCTTAAAATCCCCCTGCCGTACAGGACGAAAGGAACGGCTCCAACACCTATTGCGCAAACCAAAGAAACTGCCGCCGGTGTTCCGGCCCAAGAAAAAGAACCGAAAGAGGGAACGTCCGAAGAGGAGAAGGCAAAAGTTTCCGGGGAAGAAACCGGTCGCGGGGCAGGCAAAACTTCTTTCTTCTCGAGATCGAAAAAAGCACTTATCCCGAGTTTCAAAAACTATGTCCCCCCGCCTCTTGAACTGCTGAAGTCGTCGATCGAAAAGCCGACGGCCGGCGATCTGCGGGCCAATGCGAACATCATCAAGCGGACGCTTGAGAGCTTTGGCGTGCCGGTAGAGATGGGCGAAATCAATATCGGCCCCAAAGTGACGCGCTATACTCTCAAGCCGGCCGAAGGAATCAAGCTCTCGCGCATCACGGCGCTGAATCAGGACCTGGCTCTGGCTTTGGCCAGCCACCCCATCCGGATTGAAGCCCCGATCCCGGGCAAATCCCTGGTCGGCATAGAAGTGCCGAACAAAACGGCGGCGCTTGTCCGGCTCGGCAGCTTGATGGCCTATCCTGAATTTCAGACGTCCGGACTGCTCGGCTTCACTCTCGGGCGCGATGTCACCGGCGAGCCGATTTTTGCCGACCTCGAGCGTATGCCACACCTTCTGATTGCCGGCGCTACGGGCGGCGGGAAGTCAATTATGATACATTCGCTTTTGATCTCGCTCCTCTATAAGAACTCACCTTCCTCTCTCAAGATGATTCTCATTGATCCCAAGCGCGTGGAGCTCTCGGTGTACGAAGGCATTCCGCATCTTGTCAGTCCGGTGATCGTAGAAAACAAAAAGGCGCTCGGGGTATTCCGCTGGGCGATCCAGGAAATGGAACGCCGCTATACGGTTTTGCAGAGTCAGGGCAGTCGCGACATCAAAAGCTATAATGCCAAGCTGTCCTCCGACCCCCAGCCCCTTCCTTATATAGTAATCGTGATCGACGAGCTGGCGGACTTGATGACCTCGTTCGGCCGCGAAGTCGAAGGTTCAATTGTGCGGCTGGCACAGATGGCGAGAGCCACCGGGGTTCATTTAGTCCTTTCAACCCAGAGGCCTTCGGTAGAGATCATCACCGGCCTGATTAAAGCCAACATCACGAGCCGCATCGCGCTACAGGTAGCAAGCCAGATTGATTCACGGACCATCATCGATACCGCCGGCGCCGAAAAACTGCTCGGAGCCGGAGATCTCTTGTTCATCTCTTCGGAGCTTTCCAAGCCCAAACGGATTCAGGGGGCGTACATCTCCGAAGAGGAAATTAAAAAAGTTTCCGATTTCATCCGGGAACACAATGCCGAAGCCGAGCTTAGCTCGGCCGAAGCCAGTGACGAAACCGGGTCTTCCGCCGAGGGCGCTCGCCTGCCGGACGGACACGGAGAAAACGGATCATACACGGAACCGCAATTCGAGGATTACCTTGAAGACGACGAAGATGAATTATATGATCAGGCCGTAGAAATAGTGCGGCAGGCGCAAAAGGCGTCGGCATCTCTTCTCCAGCGGCGCCTGAAAGTCGGCTATGCCCGGGCCGCGCGCCTTCTTGATCTGATGGAAGAAAAAGAGCTGATAGGTCCGGGCGAAGGCGCTAAGCCGAGAGAAGTTTTTTTGGATAAAACAGGAATTGAATAATGAAGTATGAATAATGAATAAAGGATGAATTCGGATTTTTAATTTTTACCATAATTCATAATTCTTTATTCATAATTCATTTCGATCATGGAATACTTTGATTTCGGGAACTTTTTCAACGAACGGATGCGGGAGCGCGGATTCAACCTCAAGCGCCTCTCGGAGTTGAGCGGCATTTCAGTAAAACATCTGGAGGCGCTTCGGGGCGGATATTTTGAAAACCTGCCCTCGGCCCCTTATTTTCGCGGCTATCTTTTCAAACTCGGCACTATTCTTGATTTTGACGCCGACTCTTGGTGGCAGCATATGAAAACAGCCGCGGCCGCACAACAGTTGAAGGCGGCTGACGATCTGCCCAAAAACAGATTTTCAAAAAACCCGATCGGCAAATATCTCGTGCCCGCCGCCTTGGCCCTCTTTCTGATTTTTTACATCGGCTTCAGATTTTCCAAGCTGCTGGGCCAGCCGGTCATCGCCATCACCTATCCCCCGGAAAATTTAATGACTGTTACGACAAATACCATCTCGCTGACCGGCCGGACAACCGACAGCAGCGAGCTTGCAGTGAACGGCGAACCAGTGACGATCCAGCCGAACGGCGACTGGCAAAAAACCATCGTGCTTCAGCCGGGCCTCAACGCTTTTGAAATAACGGCCAAGAAATTTCTGGGCAGAGAAACAAAAATAGTTCGGCAGATTATTTACCAGCCGCCGGTGGCGACTTCAACCAACACCCCGACCGAAGAACGTCTGACGCCCTGAACCTGACCGCCAATAACAGCGTTGTAAACCGGTTCCCGAAAAAGTACAATTAAGCCATGGCAACACAAAAAGGAAAAAATAAGGAAGAGGCAAAAAATGAGCTCGACGGTTTGATGGCAACGCTCCGCGAGAAATACGGAGAGGGGGCCATTATGAAACTCGGCGACGTGCGGCAAACGGACGTGGCGGTCATTCCCAGCGGCTCATTTTCGCTTGACCTGGCATTGGGCGTCGGCGGTTTGCCGGCCGGCCGGATCGTGGAAATTTTCGGGCCAGAAGGTTCGGGGAAAACCACCTTGGCATTAAACGTCGTTGCCCAAGCCCAGAAGCAGGGCGGCAAAGCCGCGTTCATTGACGCGGAACACGCGCTTGATCCAGACTACGCCAAACGATTGGGGGTCAAGATAAACGAGCTTCTGATTTCCCAGCCGGACAGCGGCGAAGAAGCGCTGAACATTCTCGAGAGTCTGGTGCGCTCCGGCATCATTTCGGTCATCGTGGTTGATTCCGTGGCAGCGCTTACTCCCAAAGCCGAACTCGAAGGAGAAATGGGAGATCAGCACATGGGACGCCAAGCGCGGATGATGGGCCAGGCGCTTCGGAAACTTACCGCCATTGCGGCCAAATCCCAAACCCTCATCATTTTCATAAACCAGATCAGGATGAAAATCGGGATTGTATTCGGCAACCCGGAAACGACGCCCGGTGGCAGAGCGCTGCCGTTCGCGGCATCGGTGCGAATCGACATCCGGATCATCGCCAAGGTGAAAAAAGGCGAACATGTGGTGGGAAACCGCGTCAAGGCCAAAGTCGTCAAAAACAAAGTGTCCCCGCCGTTCAAATCAGCCGAATTCGACATTCTGTTCGGCGAAGGCATTTCTTACGAAGGCGATGTGCTGAATGCAGCCATGACCTGGAATGTCGTTTCAAAATCCGGAGCGAGCTACTCGTTCGACGGCGAAAAACTCGGGGTTGGCTTTGACAATGTGGTTGAGAAACTGAAAGAAGACAAAAAACTGTTGAACGCAGTAAAGGAAAAAGTGCGGGCTGCGGCTTCGGCCTAACATGCCCCGGCCGAAAGAGTTTCCGCCGAATGCCAAACGCGTTTTCCAGGGGAAAATTTTCGAGATCTGGCAGTGGCGCCAAAAAATGTTCGATGGCAGCACCGCGATTTTCGAACGCGCGAAATACCCCGATGGAGTTAGAGTGATTGCGGCAGTCAAGAACAAAATCCTCCTCCAGATCCAGAGACAGCCCGACCGGCACGCCTCATTCTTGTCGCTTCCAGGCGGGGGTTGTGAACAAAACGAAAAACCCCTCATTGCAGCAAAACGCGAGCTTCTCGAAGAAACCGGCTATGCGAGCAGCCATTGGTTCCTCTACAAAAGATTCAAACGACCCAGCAAAGCAATCCACACGATTCACACATATATCGCCAGGGACTGTTTTTATAAAGAAGCACCCCGCCTTGATGCCGGAGAAAAAATCACCACCCGACTCATCTCATTCGAAGAATTCTTATTGCTTTCGGAGCACCGAAATTTTTATCAAAAAGAACTAAATGAAACTCTCCTGCGAGCCCGCTTCGACAAAAAATTCCGCGCAGAATTCCATCGTTTCTTGTTTAAAAAATGAAGCCGCCCTTACAACAAAGCTGATCTGAAGTGTATGAGTCTTGACGATCAAAAGTGCCGAAGCGCCTGCTTCAAACCCTCAAGTGAGGTGCTGATGATCAGATATTTTTTGAAAAACCAGCCGTATGCCAGGACGCTGCCTAGGTTGGAAAAATTTAGAACCCGAACCGGCTGACCGCTCACTAGAGCATCTTGAAATCGGCCGCCCGGCACGCCCGGTGATTCGAAAAAAAGACCGGGCCAGCTCGACGAAGCGCTTTCTATCTTCATAACATCGGAGCGAAAAAGCAGTGTATTTTGATTGCTTGTCAATTGCAGCACATAGCCGGGCCAGAGCTTATCTTTTTCTCTGTATACAAAGACGGTGAGATCAGGATTGAAATTCGAAACAATGAAATTCGATTCCAATACGCCGGCATTGATTGAAGAAAAAAAATCAGCGGCCGCCAACGGCTGACTGCCATTATGTTGGGGAAGAATTTCGAAAAAAGTCGAGGCGCTGCCCAACCCCGTCAAAAAAGTTTTCAACTGCTGATCGTACAACTGAAGATTCTGGCCCGACGGACCGATTTTCCGAACAAAGCTACCGTCAACCGGCTGCCGGAAAAACGACCGATGTTGGAAATCGGGCGCTTTGACAGCCGGCACATTCGAAAACGGGGCCGGCGGAACAACCGCTTTCCGGGGAGCACTCCAAGAAGCGAGCAACGGGTACAGAAAGTAATAACTGGCCAAAAATAATCCGGCTGCGCCAACCGATGCCAAGATAGCCAGCGCGAAAATTTTTGACTTCGGCGGGCGTTCCGGTCTTTTTGCTTCGGCTGTCGAAGCAGAGACGGCTGGAACTCCGGCGACGGAATTCCCCTCGACTTCCTGCTTAAAGGCCTCGATCACTACGGCTTGGGGCCGGGCCGGGCCGCCGCCGCCTTGCGCCATTGAGGCGATGTCCGAAGCCATGGTTCGGATGCTGATTTCCGCCGGCGGCGGCGCAATGGGAGACATTTTCGGCGGCCGCCCTTCAGAAGCACCTTCCCCAACCCAAGGATTTTGATCCACTGAATCTGGCATCTTGAATATAAATCCCAAAATCCTAATCTCTAATTTCTAAACAAATCCAAAATCCCAATATCAAAAACTTTTGAACTTAGACATTCGAGATTGTTTAGAGATTAGAACTTCGAGATTAGAGATTTAATCTGCTTGGAGCTGCTTCAGCGACAGCCCAATGTGGCCGTCGGCATCCACGCGAATTATTTTGGCGCGCACAAAATCTCCGACTTTCACCACCTCTTCCACGTTTTTGACAAAACCGTTTTTGAGTTCGGAAACGTGAATCATGCCGTCCCGGCCGCCGCCCAGATCAACAATGGCTCCGAAATCCAGATTCTTCACCACCGGGCCTTCGACAATTTCGCCGACTTTGAATTCGCGGGTCAGAGCCTTGATTTCCTGTATCGCTTCTTCGGCGCGTTCGCGGTTCGTGCCTGAAACAAAAACCCGGCCGTCTTCCTCAATGTCGATGCCGCCTAACTCGTATTTCTTGATAAGGCCGTTGATCATTTTGCCGCCGGGCCCGATCACGGCTCCGATCTTGTCGGTGCTGATCCGCAATTGAAAAACCACCGGCGCATGCAGGGAAAGTTTTTGCCGGGGCGAAGCGAGTACTCCATTCATCACATTCAATATCGTCCCGCGCGCTTCTTTGGCCTGGACCAGCGTTTTCTCAATGATTTCCAAGGTCAATCCCTGGGTTTTGACATCAAGCTGGACCGCGGTCACTCCCACTTCGGTGCCGGCAACCTTGAAATCCATATCGCCATAATGATCTTCGGGGCCCTGGATGTCGGTAAGGATTTTATAGTTTGGTGTCTGGTGTTCGTTGTTCGGTGCTGGGGCCATCATCAATCCCATGGCAATGCCCGCGGCGGGTCTTTTCATAGGCACACCCGCATCCATCAAGGACAACGACGAAGCGGAAACCGTGGCCATCGAAGAAGAACCGTTTGAAGAAAGAATTTCCGAAACCACCCGGATGGTGTAGGGAAATTCCTCCTGGTCCGGAATCAGAGATCGAAGGGCTTTTTCCGCGAGCGCGCCGTGTCCGATTTCCCGTCTGCCCGGGCCGCGAAAAGGACCGATCTCCCCGACCGAGTAGGGCGGGAAATTGTAATGCAGCATGAATCTGCGCTTGCCGGTCGTTTCCATGGTCTCAATCAGCTGCTCGGCGCCGGGGGCGGCCAGGGTCGTTACCGCCAGCGCCTGGGTGTTGCCGCGGACAAAGCCCGCCGAACCGTGAGTGCGCTCAAACAGTCCGACTTCGGCGTCCAAAGCCCGGACCTCGTTGAGCCGGCGGCCATCGGGGCGTTGTTCTTTTTCAAGAATGTTCTTGTGAACGACCGCGTTCACGATTTCTTCCCACAACACTTCGGCTGTCCGAAGATTCAAGGGATCAATATGCTCCTTAAGATGCGAAATATATTCTTGTTTGAGCTTCACGATTGCTTCATGATACTCAAGCTTGTCTCTTTTATATAGAGCTTCTTCAAGCCGGTGTCCCAAAAATTCTTCGGCGAGCGACCGCGCGCTGGATTCAATTTCAAACAACAGCACGTCCGCTTTGGGCTTGCCTATCTCCGTGATGATCGCTTCCTGGAATTCAGCGAGTGCATTGATTTCTTTCTGGGCGACCGCAACGGCCGCCAGAACATCCTTTTCATCCGATTCTTTTGCTGCCAGCTCGATCATATTTATTTTTTGCTTCGGGCCGGCGGCAAACATTTCAAGACTACAGTCCGCTTTTTGAACTTCGAGATTCGACGGATTGACCGCGAAAATATCACCGATTTTCGCGATACGTACGCCGGCAGCCGGGCCGGCCCAGGGAATATTCGATATGCCGAGCGCGGTTGAGGCCGCCATTAAGCCCACGAAATCCGGCTCGTTTTCTTCATCAATCGCCAGAACCGTCGCCACCACCTGAATTTCGCGGCGGATCCGCTCGTCGAACAACGGACGGATGATGCGGTCAACCAATCGGCCTGCCAAAATAGCTTCTTCGGACGGACGGCCTTCGCGCCGGATAAACCGGCTGCCGATTATCTTGCCGGCGGCATAGAACCGTTCCTCATAATCAACTCGGAGCGGCATATAATCGAATGCCCCCTCTTTTTCGGTCATCACTACCGTCACCAGGACTACGGTTTCGCCGTATTTGGCAAGCACGGCGGCGTTGGCTTGTCCGGCCAACGATGAAATTTCGAGGGTCAATTTCTTGCCGCCGACATCGGTTGAGTATTGTTTTCTAGAAATCATATTGTGATGCTAATCTACAAATTTTATGCCAATAACGCGAATTGCGAATATTAATATTAAAATCATTCGCGATTTGTAGATTGGCATTAAATTCGCATATTGGCATAATTTTTACTTTCTCAAAATGGCTCTCGGTATCTCTTCAATGTTAATAAATCTGTCGGCTGCTTCCTGCAACTTGGCCGAAGCGCTCCGGCGGAACGCCCCCACTTCAACGAAACGACCCAGTCCCCATTTCAAATAATCAATCAAGGGGACGAAATCGCCGTCGCCGGTTACCAGAATCACGGCGTCGAGAAACGGCGCCATGCGGATCGCGTCAACCGCCATGCCCACATCCCAGTCGGCTTTTTTCGTGCCGTCGGGATAAATCTGCAAATCCTTGACCCGCAGCTCCAGGCCGGATTTCTCAAGCGCCTCGAAAAAAGCTCCTTCGCCGACGGCCGTTTCGCTTTTCACGACATACGCGACGGCCCGAATCGGTTGCCGCCCCGCGACCAGATGCTTGATGAGCTCGCGATAATTGACCCGACCGTGGTAGATGTTTTTCGCCGAATGATACAAATTCTGGACATCGATAAAAATGCCCACGCGCTGATTCATATAATAGGTAGCGGTTTTCATGCAGATTGTTTTTACCACGCTTACAATTATATCTCAATAGTAAGCGCCTCTATATCTATAAATGAAAAGCCCAAGATAAAATTCTCTTGGGCTTCGGCTTGTTGCTGGGCGAGATACTGTCTCTCCCAGTGTGGCAGTTTGACCTTTCGGTCAATCTACCAGCGCTCTGGAGAGAAATTCTCTCCGCACAGCAACTGATTCTATTATAGAGAATAGAACCTGTTTCAAAATCTGTCAAGCCCGAATTGTGGATAACTTAAACCTCTTGATTTTATGACCGAGATACCTAAAAACTAAAGCCCCGAGCAGTCGCGGGGCTTGGCTTATATCGTGAGACCGGCGCGTTGTTCCAGTCGCTTGACGCGCTCCCGAAGCTCTTGGAGTTCTTGGCGCATCGCCGGCAGGCCTTCAACCTCTTCGCGGATGTAGTCGAGGCGGGTGTTTATATTAAGAAAGCCATCCTTCATCTCGGTCCGTAGCTCTGCAATATCTTCTTTTACCTGGCTCCGCAACTGCCCAATATCTTCTTTGCTTGCCATTGTACGCTGAATCAGCGCCGCAAGGTCTTCGATAGTGGTGATGTTTTCCAGCATAGTATTCTAATCGTAGCTATGAGAACGACTTTGTCAACTCGAATCTATCTCGATTATTATTATTTAGACTCGATAACAATCCGATATCATTCGTAGAGATGGATTCGAAAAATCTGATTACCTCTTTAGCTCTAATTTCTTAAGAATCTTCTGATAGACGCTCGGTTCGCGCTCTTTCAGATAGTTGAGAAGGCGCCGTCGCTGGTTGACCATCTTGAGCAACCCGCGCCGTGAGTGCAGGTCCTTGGGGTGTTTTTTGAGATGGTCAGCCAGTTCGTCGATCTGCCTTGAAAGCACCGCCACCTGGACCTCGGCCGAACCCGTGTCTTTTTCGTGGCGCTGGAATTCCTTCACCACTTTTGTTTTCACTCGTTTGGTAAGCATAAGTATAGTATAAGAGAAATTTCTGAAGATGCAATGCTTCACGTTCGCTCTTGCCTGGCTCTTATCTTTACTATGATTATATCCCGATTGGGATGTAATCATAGTAATTGTTGAAAATTACTTTTTCTGATACAATGGCTTCATTATGCCCGGTAGTGAAAATGCGATTTGGGCAACCCCCGATTCGTACGCTCTTATGAAAAACCTGGATATACCCAAAGGTCATCATTACGATAACAGAATCGCGCAGTCGCCCAAGATAACCTTGCAATCCCATTTCTACTACCGGCTATGGTAATCAATTATTTCGGCGACGGCTGTTTCAGATTGCAAAGCGGCGAGACCTCGCTATTGGTCGACCCGAACAGCAACCGACTGAAGGCCGATGTAGTTTTGAAAACAGTGACTCCGGTTGATGTCGCCGGCGTGGCAGCCAACGAGATTGTCTTTCCGGGCGAATATGAACTGAAAGAAATTCAAATCAGAGGCTGGCCCATCGCCAAAGAGTCAACCGATACATCCCTGAAAACGCTCTATCTCGTGAGATGGGAAGAGATAAGCTTTGTTTTCCTGGGACACCTCGCGAATGGCTTGGAACCGGATGTGCTTGAAGAATTGAGCGGGCCGGACATTTTGTTCATGCCGACTTGTGGTGAGCTTGTCGAACCATCCGGCGGCAAGCATGTTCTCGCGGCTGACGCGGCCGCCACGCTGACCAAGAAATTGGAACCGGCGGTGGTGATGCCCAGCTTCTCAAAACATCCGAATGATTTTTTGAAAGCGCTCGGCCAAAAAGCCGAAGCCCAGGAAAAATTCGTTTTCAAGAAAAAAGATTTGGCCGGGCTTAAGGGCAAGGTGATTCTGTTGAAAAACACCTGATATCATGAATCTCTAAATCCTAATCTCTAAACAAATCCAAAATTCCAAATATAAAATCTCAAAACCGTTTTGAATTTCGATATTTGAGATTGTCTCGAAACCGTTCGCGATAAAGGGGCGGTACGGATTCGTGGATCCCCTGAATCTTCGAACTGAAAGCTCTGGGATACAATAAAGCTCTCAATCGCGAACGAACGGGAT
>OBEQ010122584.1_pt1 | contig 15344 bp, 13 predicted proteins | sample 1670901 | NCBI WGS metagenome assembly OBEQ01 (sample SAMEA104232315, study PRJEB22302) | groundwater metagenome | biome: forest; feature: aquifer; material: groundwater | place: USA | collected 2011-08-07 | depth 5.4 m | reverse complement strand
TTGGGCAGAATCCACATCTCAAATGGAAAGCTCGACACGTACGGACAATACGCGACGAAGTTCTTATTGTCGCAGATCACTCGCTCGTCCTCATCCAGCTCCTGCTGCAGCATGTCGCAAAATGGGCAGCGGCCACGGAATTCAAAGTAGCGCTCGGCCCCTTTGAGTTCCTCGGAGACGCGCTTGGGCACAATCGGCAGCGCGATCAACTGCGAATGCGGATGCTCCAGCGACGCACCGGCCGGCAATCCATAGTTTTTGAAAATGAGACTATACTTGAGCCGATGGTCGCCGCGCAAATCCAGCGAGCGCGCCTTAAACGCGACCACGACCTGCTCCAATTCCTGCAGCGACAAATCGGCCATGTGTTTTTGGTGCTCGGGCGTTTCGATGATCACCTCATGGGCCCCCACGCCGTTGCACAGATCAAACAGCCCCAGCCCACGACGATTCAAATCGCCTTCGATGCGCAGCGCTGGAAACTTGTTGGGGACCACGCGCAACTGCCAGCCCGGACTATTGGCGCCGGCCGAGGAGGGGCGAATCGCGTAAATTTCCGGCGGGGTCATGCGTTCATTGCCGTAACAAAATGGGCAGGTCGCGCCGCTGAGCACATGCGGCTCCACCTGAAAATCGTCCGGCCCAAGCGGATCATCCGTATTGACGATGTTCCAGCGGCCGGTAATGGGATCGCGTCGTAATTCGGACATGCGTCTCCTAGGCTTTCGCGTGTTCGACGTGCACGGGTTCCGCCGCAGGCGGCGCGTCGCGCAGATAGCGCGCGGCTTCTTCCGGCGGCGTGGGATTAATGTAAAAACCGCTGCCCCATTCAAACCCCGCCACGCGGGTCAATCGCGGAATCAATTCGATGTGCCAGTGATAATCCTCTTCGATCGTCTTCCAGTGGCCCGCTTTCAACCGATGGCGCCGGAAGGGCGCGGTATGGAGAATATAATTGTAGGGCGGATCGGCGAGGACGCTCTTGAGGCGCGCCAGCACATGTTTCATCGCCGAGGCCAAATCGGCCAGCTCCTCGGGCCGCATCGCGGCAAAATCGCAATGGTGGCGCTTGGGGAGAAACATCAATTCAAAGGGAAAGCGGGAGGCAAACGGACAGAGCACCATCATGTGCGGAGAATCGAAGACAATCCGCTCCTTCATCTGCTGCTCTTGGCTCATCCTATCGCACATCAAGCAGCGTTCCTTATCCTCGAAATAGCGGCGGGAGACCACCAATTCTTCCTTCACCCGCTTCGGGGTCACCGGTGTGGCGATGAGCTGAGACCGCGTATGGAGAATGCGCCCGGACCCCGCCACGCCGCCGTGATTTTTAAACCACAGCACGTAGCGAAACCGCGGGTCATGTTCCAGGTCGCTCATGCGGCGGGTCGTCGCCTGGAGCACCTCGTGAATCCGCTCCACCGGCAGATCCGCGATATTCGCGACGTGCTGCGGATCTTCCACGATGATCTCATGCGCCCCCACCCCGTTCATGACATCAAACATGCCTTTGGCGCGGCGCTGCAATTGCCCTTCGATGCGCAAAACCGGCTTGATGCTGGGCAACACCCGGACATGCCATCCCGCGGTGTTGGGCTGGCTGCCGTTGACGCGGACGGCGTAAATCTCCTGGGGCGTTTCGGCTTCTTTGCCTTCGCAAAACGGACACACCTCCGGAGCTTCCGTCTCTTCTTTCGAGGAGGCGAAATCCATCGGCCGTTTGGCCCGCTCGGTCGAGATGATGACCCAGCGACCGATCAACGGATCTTTCCGCAATTCAGGCATGGTCGAACTGATCTCCTACGCGTAGGACATGTCCTGCTAAAAATTCTCGCACACTCATGCGCCGGCGTCCAGCCGGTTGCACGTCCTGAATCACCAGCGCGCCTTGTCCCGTTGCCACCACCGCACCCGCGTCTTCGAGTTGGATCACCGTTCCCGGATGCGCCGATGCTAACACCGGCTGCGACGCCAGCGCGGTCGACCAGACTCGCAGCGAGCGTCCGTGGAGACTCGTGGTCACGCCCGGCCATGGATTCAGCGCGCGAACCATCCGATCAATCGCCGCCGCCGACGCGGTCCAATCCACCAGGCCATGCGCTTTGGTGAGCTTCGTCGTATAGGTCGCGGCGGCGTCATTTTGCGGCTGAAACGAGGCGGTTCCCTGTTCCAGCGCCTGGAGGGAATCGGCGAGCAGCCCGGCTCCCATCGCGGCCAATCGCACCGAGAGCACCTCGGCCGTCTCCTGCGGGCCAATCGACACGGGTTGCTGCGTCAGAATGTCGCCGGCATCCATCCGCTCGTTCAGGCGAAACACTGTCACGCCGGTGCGGGAGTCGCCGTTGAGCAGCGCCCAGACGATGGGACTCGCCCCTCGGTATTTGGGAAGCAAGGAAGGATGCAGCCCCACCATCCCCTGCGTGGGAAGCTGCAATAAATCGGAAGGCACCAGACGCCCGTACGCAATCACAACTCCGACATCAGGATTGAGCGCCCGAAGCTCCTGTTGGGTGGTTCGTAAATCCGTTGGTTCAGTCAGCGGCAGCCGCAGCGCCTGGGCCGCTTGCTTCACAGGCGAGGCCTGCGGTTTCAACCCGCGTCCTTGCGGACGATCGGGCTGCGTCACGCACTGCACAATCGTATGCCCGCGTTTCACCAATACCTGCAAACTGGGAACCGCAAAGGCACTCGTCCCAAACAGCACAATACGCATACGTTGAGTGGTATTCTACTGGGGTTACAGGAAATTGCAAGCGTTCCTACCACTTGGCCGCAGGGCCTGCCGCTGCGCGACCCCAGCCGTCCTCGCGCCGCCGCAGCCTATCGCGCGTCGTTCGCTCCGGGCGGCTGGGGGCCTCCGCTCCGCGTCACCCGCGGCCAAAAAAGAACCGGTTCTTTTTTTGTGGTCATGGCGGAGGAGTTCCGAAGCGGCACGTCGGATTTTGGAGCGGCCACGGTGTCCGAAGCGCCAGCGAGGACGAGCGAGAAAATCCGTCGAGCGCCGGCGGCCACGGTGGGGCCGCCAAGCGATGCCGCGCGGGAAGCTCCGTAGCCGCAAGCTTTCAGTTGCAGCCAATTCAAAGGATTGACAAGACCTCCGGCAACCCGCGATAATGCCGCCATGACGACGAACGGAATCCCCGACGGTCTTCAGCGCTATTTTGACAAAGGCGTGCAAGCCTACACGCAAGGCAGTTACCTCTACGCAATCGATCTGCTGACGCATGTCGTCAAGCAGGCCCCGGCCGCCACGGAAGCCCGCCGCCAATTGCGATTAGCCATCCAGCAATATTATCTCCAACAGCCCCCGTCTCTCCTCACGCGAGTGGGCCTCTGGGTGTTCAGCCTGCCCATTTACGCGTGGGCGATGATCTGCGGATTGCAAGGCCAGTATCAGCGCGCGATCCACGTGTACGAATGGCTCCTGCGGCTGCAGCCGCGCTCCCACAGTCTTCTGGTCGGCCTGGCTACCACGCTCAACCTCGCCGGATTAGACGAGGCCGCGGTCACCACCTATGAAGAACTGCTGCAAGTTGCGCCGAATCATCTGCCGGCCCTGCGGCACTTTGCGCGGTTGGCGATGAAACGCGGGCTCGATGCGAAAGCACGCCAATGTTTTGAACGCGTCCTCACGCTCGCCCCAGGCGATCTTGAAGCCCAGCAAGGCCTTCGCAATCTCGACGCGCTGGGCACGATCAAAAAAGGGTTCGCCTCGTAATCACGATTAGCGCGGATCGACGTCGACGACGACCGGCAATCCTTGAAAGCGCCGTCCTTCTCCGAGCACCTCGCGAACCAACTGCCGCATCGGCGAGAAACTGCCGGCTTGCAACAGCACACGCCAGCGCGTCGTCCCTCGCATCGTAGCGATCCGGTGCGGCGCCGGCCCTAAAATCGTGATGCGCGCCTTGCCTTTGCGTTTGGCCAGCGCCTCACGGAGCGCTTCGGCGACGGCCTGCACCCGCTCGCGCGAGCGGCCCACCACCGTCAGCTCGACCAATTGCGAAAACGGCGGTAGCTTGAGCCGCTTGCGCATGATGAGTTCCTGGCGATAAAACGCGTGATAATCATGGCGCGAAGCGGCTTGAATCGCGTAATGCGTCGGACAAAACGTTTGAATGAGGACGCGTCCCGGACGATCGCCGCGGCCGGCGCGACCCGCCACTTGCGTCAAGAGATCAAACGTCCGCTCGCCGGCCCGAAAGTCGGGCAGATTCAGCGCCGTATCGGCTGAGACCACGCCCACCAACGTCACTTGCGGAAAATCGTGTCCCTTGGCCACCATTTGCGTGCCGACGACCATGTGCAGCTGCTGGTCGCGCAAGGACTCATAGATCCGCTGATGGCCAGTCCGGCCGCGCGTGGCATCCGTATCCATTCGCCCAATCGCCGAGCCCGGGAACAACCGATGCAGCTCCGATTCGATCCGCTCAGTGCCGGCGCCTTTGAATCGCAAATACCCTTTCCGGCAGGCCGGGCACAACTCCGGCGCCTCCTGGCGGGTATTGCAGTAGTGGCAGTGCAATTGCCGGCTGCTGGCATGGTAAATCAGCGGGATCGCGCAGTGCGGACACCGCATGGCTTCTCCGCAGGTGCCGCACTGGGCCACCCGCGCAAAGCCGCGGCGATTCAAGAGCAAAATCGCCTGCTCGTGCTGGTCGCAGACGCGATGCAGGGCTTGCTGTAATTTGCGGGAGAACGGCTGCGCCCGATTCCGGCTCATCAACTCTTCCCGCATATCAATGATGTCGACCGTCGGAAGCGGCCGTCCCCTGACCCGTTCCGGGAGCTCAAGCAGACGGTACCGTCCCTGCTTGGCCGCGTAAAAACTTTCCACGGCGGGTGTTGCGCTGCCGAGAATCGCGATAGCGCCGGCCTGGCGGACCCGCTCCAGCGCGACCGCTCGCGCGTGATACCGCGGCGTATCCTGTTGTTTGTAGGAATCATCATGCTCTTCATCGACGATGATCATGCCCAGCGACTGGACCGGCGCGAAGACCGCCGACCGCGTGCCTACCACAATCCGGCTGCTGCCCTCGCGCAGCCGCTGCCATTCTTGGGCTCGCTGCTTCGGCGTGAGCCGGCTATGCCACACGGAAATCGCGTCGCCAAACCGCTGGCGGAACCGCTCTAGAATCTGTGGAGTCAGCGCAATCTCTGGCACCAGACAGATCGCCCCGCGTCCGGCCTGCAGCGCGCTGGTGATGGCGCGCAAATACAATTCTGTTTTCCCTGATCCGGTCACGCCGTGAACCAAAAACACCTCTGATCGGCGGGCCTTCAAGGCGATTTCACATTCGGTCAGGGCGCGTTGCTGCGGAGCGGTCAATGTTACCAAGTCCGCTAGCGATGGGATCGATGGGGCAGCGTGAGAGGGCATTTGTGCGCGAGGCCGCAGCGCCGTGGGGATGATCGCAGCGCATGCCTCGCCCACGCTGCACCACGCGTGTTCGGATAACCAGCGGGCGAGCGCGAGCGACTCGGCGTCCAGCAACGGCGCCTCATCGACCAGGCGCAGCAACGCTTTGGGATGGGCAATCCGCGTGGAGGATTGAAGAGCCCTCACATAGCCGATGAGCCGCCGTGGCCCAAACGGGACGAGCACGCGCGCGCCCACGTGCACCTGCGCGTCCCACTCGGAGGGAACGACATAATCGAAGGCGCGATCCAGCGGCAGATTAAAGACAACTTGCGCAATCATGAATGCACACTCAATAAGGCCATCACGTTCTTAAGATCTTGCCAGACGACCCGTTTGGCCGAGGGGTTGCGCAACAAATATGCCGGATGATACGTCGGGATCAACGGAATCCCGCGGTAGACCTGCGGCTGTCCGCGGATATGCGTGATGGCCAGGTGCGGCCCCAGGAGCGCTTTGACCGCCACCGATCCCAATGTGCAGATGACCCGCGGCTGGATCAACGCGAGCTGCCGTTCCAAGAACGGCAGACACGCCTCCATTTCTTCCGGCAGCGGCGTGCGATTGCTGGGCGGACGGTCTTTCAACACATTACAGATGTACACCTCGTCCCGTGTCAATCCCATCGCCTCGATCATCTTCGTCAAGAGCCAGCCGGCGCGCCCGATGAAGGGACGTCCCTGCAGATCTTCGTCGCGGCCCGGCGCTTCGCCAACAAACACCAGTTGCGCGTCTAGACTGCCCTCACCCAACACATGATGCGTGCGCGTGCGAAACAGAGGACACCGCGTGCACGCGATCACCTCACGCTCCAGACGACGCATCCCCTGCAGCTTCGAAGACCCGGACGCCGTCGAGCGATGCGGCAGCTCCCGAACACCCCACAGACGCAGACCTGCTGCGTGCATGGCAGCTGCCCGCGCCAACCGCGCGAGTTCCTGGCGCTCACCCATGCCCTGCCCCCGCTAACAATTCTTCAACGATCCGCGCGGCCGCCTGCGGCTTGCCCAACGCCTTCGCCCGCGCGCGCATCTCCTCAAGCCGAGCCGGATGCGCCACCAACTCCTCCAGAAGCGCAACGGCGCGGGACGCATCCTCGGCGTTGACGCCGGCTCCCTGGCGCACGAGATAGTCCGCGTTAGCGCGCTCTTGCCCGGGAATGGCGCCGCACAAGATCATCGGGATGCCAACCGCCAACGATTCCACGACGGTCAATCCTCCGGGCTTTGTGATAATCACATCGCTGATGTGCATGAGCTCACCCATGGTCTCCACAAATCCAAACACCCGGATGGGCATGGCGGCCTGCTGGCTCAGGCGCTTGAGCCGATCGACAAGCGGTTGATTGTCGCCGCAGACGATGATCAGCTGTAGCCGCCCGGGCGCTGAACGCTCCAGCGCCATCAATCCCTGTGCTAGCTGCTCGAGCGGTCCGACGCCCATGCCTCCGCTGGTCACCAGCACCGTCTTGCGGGCGGGATCCAGCTGCAGCGTTTGGAACCAGCGGCTTCGATCCGCCGTCATCACAAATTGCCGGCTCATCGGAATTCCGTATACATGCACACGTTCAGGCCGCACGCCCAAACGTCGGCAGACCTGGGCCGTCTCCTCGATGCCCACCACCACCTCATCCGCCTCCTGCACCATCCACATGCGATGGGGATAGAAATCGGTCACCACGGTGATCACGCGAGCGCGAATCAGCCCGGCCCGCTTGGCCCACGTCACCACATCCGCCGGCAGAAAATGCGTCACGATCACCACGTCGGGTTGTTGGGTTATCAGTTGCCGGAGAAAGGCGCGCGCCACCCACCGATTCCACCGGCGGCGCAGCGGTTGATAGCAGGCGAAGACCCACGCCTGATCAAGAACATGATACAACCACCCCCAGGCCCAGGGCATGTGGGTCACGAATCGCCGATACACGCGGGGATATGCGGTGCGCCACCAAGAAGGGGTCAACGCGAGGAAATCTTCACAGCGAACCGCGGCCTTGGGATCACGCTGCCGCACGGCCTCCGCCACGGCTTCCGCGGCGCGGCGATGCCCGCTGCCGGCCGTCACATAACTGATAAGGATGCGGGGATTCGCCAGCGAGGCACGCGTTACGCGGGTTGCTCAAGACGCCGAAACACATCGTAATAGCCGGACAGTTTCAGCCACAACGAAAACGGCTGCCGGTCGCGTTCGGTGATCTTCACGCGCCGCAGGGCAAACAAATCCAGCTGTGTCCGCGACACGCCGCGATTGGTTGTGCAGGCCGCCCCGTATCCGGCCGCTTTCGCCGCCAGCTGGACTTCCGTATTGTAGCCCCCCACCGGATAACTCAGCCACTGGATCGGTTGGCCCAGCTGCCGCTCCAAAATCGCCTTGGACTCCCCCAATTCTTGCTGGAGGTGCTCCCGGCTAATCAACGGAAGATATGCGTGGTGAAGCGTGTGGCTGCCGACGGTCATGCCATTCGTCGCCACGGCCCGCACCTGGTCCCAGGTCATGAAGCCCGGCTGCTCGACTTCCATCGGCGCCACAAAGACCGTGGCCGGAAATCCGAACCGATGCAGCAACGGACGCGCCACGCTGAATGTTTCTTCGTAGCCGTCATCAAATGTGATGACGGTCGCCCGCTTCGGCAGCGGCTCGCCGCGGCTTACACACCGCACGACCTCCTCAAGCGCAAGGACCCGATAGCGATGCCGCTGCAAAAACGCCAGTTGATACGCAAACGCCTCGGGGGTGACGGTGGGCACGTGATCGCCTTTGGGCTCCCCCACCCGGTGGTATGCGAGAATTGGAATCTGCCATTGAATCATTGTCGCCATCGCTCCCTTTACGTAAAGATGCGTTGCTGCTCGCGCACCCACGCCACGAGCCGCTGCAAACCTTCATCCAGCGTCACGCGCGGCCGCCAGCTCAACGCGCCGGTAATCGCGCGAATGTCACTAATATACACCCGCTGGTCGCTGGGACGCCAATCCGTAAACGTCACCTGCGGCCGGCGGCCGAGCAGCCGCTCCAACCGGTCCAAGAGCTCCAACAGCGACACGGTGTACTCCGGCCCTCCGCCCACATTGTAGACCCCCGACCGATGCGGACTCTGGAGAAAACAATCATAGGCATCCACCAGATCCGTGACATACAGCGTATCCCGCACCTGCTTGCCGTTGCCGTAAATGGTGACGGGCCGATTTAACAGAGTGGAAATGGCAAAATGCGCCAGCCAGCCCTGATCTTCAAATCCAAATTGCCGCGTGCCGTAGGTGCAGCTCATCCGGAAGACGGCCGTGCGCATCCCGTAGGTGTACGCGTAGTCTTGCACGTAGAGCTCGCCGGTCAATTTGCTGACGCCATAGGGCGTATGGCCGGCGTGATCCACCGGCAGCGCCTCCGAGACGCCGACGGTGCCGTTGGCGAAGACGTACCGCGACGGGTCTTCTTTGAGCGCCAGCGCGTCGACGTTGGTCCCGTACACTTTATTGGTCGAGCAGTACAGAAACGTAGCTTTGGGACACACGCGGCGGACGGCTTCCAGCACGTTCAGCGTGCCAAAGGCGTTGATGGAAAAATCTTCTTCCGGATGCTGGATCGAAAATCCCACGCCGGGCTGGGCCGCCGCATGCAACACCACATCCACGCCGTCTCCCAGCGCCTGGCGCACCTCGTCCGCGTTGCGGATATCGCCTTTGATCCGGCGGATGCGCGGCAGCGTTTCCAAATAGCGCCAGTTGAACTCGACGCTTTCCTTCTGCGACCCGAACAACTGCGATCGCATCAAATTATCCAGCACCGTCACGTCATGCCCGCGGGCGGCCCACTGTTCCGCGGCGTGACTGCCCACCATGCCAGCACCACCCGTCACTAAGATTTTCATCGTGTGTTGACCATCTCCCTTGTACGCTCACGCCTTCCGGCAGCCCCGCCCTCCGCGAGGAGCGGCGTCGAGGCGGCCTCCGGCCTGACACATTCCCAGTATTTTGCCCATTTCATCAGTTCAACGCCAGCAAAGAATTCCGCAAACACCAACCCGTGCCACCCCTCGCGGAATCCCTGCTTTTTGACGTAGCTCTTCCAGAATGTTTTCCAGGGTTTCTTCCAAATCTGCCGGCGGATCTGTGATTCCGAAAGAGGCGCGCCGGCGCGCAAGAGTTCCTGGGCCTGCAGCGACGTGTACCGATTCTGCCGGTTCAGAAACATGCTCAAATCCTCGCACGGATGGTGCTCGATGTCGGCGTCTAGTTCACCCAGCGTGCCGTCGATCACCGGACGCTCATGGACCAATCCTTCGTAATGGGCATGCCCCCGCCGGAGCAGATTGGGCACCGCATAGTGCCATCCCCCGTAGCGCATGGGCCGGCCCAAAAACACCGTGCGCCGGCGAAATTTGAAGGCGGCATGCGGAGATCCTTCCGTGAAGAGGCGCTCGACCGCCGCGCGGAATTCCGGCGTCACCACATCGTCCGCATCAATCTGCAGCACCCACTCGCCGGTCGCCGCCTCAAGGCCGAGATTGCGATCGGTGGCGAAGCTGCCATCAAACGCATGGCGGATGATCTTCGCGCCGAATGATTCGGCAATCTCCACCGTTCGGTCGGTGCTCTGGCCATCGACGATCACGACCTCATCGGCCCATCGCACGCTCTCCAAGCACCGCGCGATTCGCGCTTCTTCATTTTTGGTGAGGACCACCACTGAAAGTTTCTCTCGTGGGACGCTGGACGGGTCCTGCCGCTGCGCGACCCCAGCCGTCCTCGCGCCGCCGGACTCTCGCCGTCGTTCGCTGCGGGCGGCCGGGGGCCTCCGCTCCGCGTCACCCGTCCAGCGTTCAGCAGTATTCATGCTGGCTTCCCACCATTTGGCCCATCGCAAAAACTCCACCCACGCAAACAGCGCGCCGAACACCAACCCGTACATACCCTCGCGACGCCCGGCTTTTTTCCAATAGGACTTGCGGAATAGTTTGAGCGGCCGGATCGCCAGCAGCGCGGCCAGCCGCCTGGCCGATAATTGCGGGACGTCCTGCCGCAGGTCCGGCAATCCCATCGAGGTGTAGCGATTTTGCCGCTCCATGAACTGCGACAACGATTGAAACGGATGGTGCTCGGCGTCGGCCTCAAGATGCCCGATGGGACCCTGCACCTGGGGAACCCAATGCACCGCATCGCTGAATCTGTCCGCGGAGCGTTTGAACAAATGAAACGACCGGTGATACCAGCCGCCGAAGCGCATGCAATGACCGAGAAAATAATTGCGCAGGTTAAAGCTAAACCCGGCGTACTCGCCAGGATCGCGGAGCGCCTGCTGAATTTTTTCCGCCAACTCCGGCGTCACCCACTCATCCGCGTCCAGCCGCAAGACCCACTCGCCGGTTGTCTGCGCCAATCCGAAATTCGCCTGATTCAAAAAATTGTCCAGCTTGCGCTGCACCACCTTGGCGCCATGCGCGCGGCAGATGTCCGCGGTGCGGTCGACGCTCATATCATCCACGACGAGGATCTCATTCGCCCACGCGACGCGCTCAAGGCACGTGGCGATGCGCGCTTCTTCATTTTTGGCAAGAATCAGCACCGAGATTGTGGTGCGACGACGTTCCGGTTGGCAGCTTCCCGGTTGCTGCATCTTAAGCATGGCTCACCTGCGCACGCAAGTGCCGGCAAGGATGCTGCAAGCGGTGGCGATACAACCGCCCCAACTGTTCCCCGTACAACCACACGACCCGCCGATTGAGCTTGCTGCTGCCCCCGATGCGGTCTGTAAACGTATAGGGAAGTTCCGCCACGTCATGCAGACAGCCCTGCACCAAGAATTCCAGGAGGATTTTATAGCCCCGGGGATGGCACGCCAGGCCATGAAGCGCCTGGGTCTGCGCGACAAAATATCCTGACATGGGATCCGTCACATCGGTCAGCGGCCGAGCCATCCAGAGGCCCGCCCGCGACAACGCGCGGCGCCTCCAGGACCAGTTGACGATGCGTCCGCCAGGAGTATACCGGCTGGCAATCGCCATCGACTTGCCGGCGCGGACGGCGCGGACGAGCTGCGGCAGGAGCTCGGGCGGATGGCTCAGATCCGCATCCATCACCCCGAGCAATTCGCCGCGGGCCTGCCGAATACCCTCCATGACGGATTGCGACAAATCCCGCGGCCCATCGCGGCGAATGACCCGTCCCAGCGGAGCGCGCCGGAAGAAGCGCTCGGCCACGTCCGCTGTGCCGTCGGGGGAACGATCATCGACCATCAGCAGTTCGCACGCGTCGCCAAGCTGCGGGATCACCGAGGCCACCCGGCTCAGGAAAGCTTCAATACCGGAGGCCTCTTGATATGTCGGAATCACTAGACTCAACATGGCGGGCTCTATCGGGCTCCCTTACTTGGACGTTTCGGGCGACAGCACCGACGAGGGTTGGGGCGGACGCAGGCGCGCGCGCCGTTTCATCGCGCAATATTTGCGATAGGCGGTCCATTGATATTTCCCGCCCATCCAGGCCACGAAGAACCCCACCCCGCCATCCCGAAATCCTTGCTTCAAGAGATAGCCGCGCACGAAGCGATCCATCGTGCGCCAGAGCGCTTTGCCGGCGGTCATGCGCCGGCCGTCGGCGACCCATTTTTGCGCTTCCCGCGTGGTGTGGCCGTCCTGCTTGCGGATAAAATCCGCGCGATCCTGGTAGGAGTAATGGATGATGTCGTACCGCAGCGTTCCCCACGGACTGTCGGAGATCGCGCGGGGATGCACCGTGGTTTCTTCCCACCGAAACACGGAGCGTTTAAATAATTTCATTTGCGGACTAGGATACCAGCCACCGAAGCGAATCCACCAATTCCCCAGATAGTTGCGGCGCGGAATCGCATACGTCTTCTTCGGCGGACCGCTGCGAAACAAGGCCTGCAGCTCCTCGGTGAGTTCCGGGCTCACGCGCTCATCGGCATCCAAGCTCAAGATCCAGTCGTGCGCGGCCTGCGCGTGCGCCCAATTGCGATGGCGCCCCTCGATATCCATCTTCCGCCGCACCACGCGCGCACCCAATGATTCTGCGATCCGCACGGTGTCGTCCGTGCTTTCATCATCGATGACCAGCACCTCGTGCGCCCACGGGACGCTGCGAATGCACTCGGCGATTCGGGCCGCCTCGTTTTTCGCGAGAATCACGACGGAAAGCGGGATTTTTGCTGACATATTTGCTCCAGGCGTTCACGGTCGCGCTCGGCGATCACATCCGCTCGATGCCACCACTGCATGCGTGCCATCCACTGCGCCCACTGGTCATCCGGAGCGACGATCACATCAAACGGTTTTTTGCGCCGGCTCAAAATGCGGCCCATAGCCGTCATGGCCGGCCAGGAGGACGACAGCGGATACCAGCCGACGTCCGCATGCGGGACCAGGCCCACGGACCGGAACAAGTCCTGTTTGCTGATGCGGCGCGCCGAAGGGCAATACACGTAGACAAACCGGCGCTTGCGCGCCATGGCCACGAGCTCTTCAAGCCACCGGCGTAGCTCCGATGAGCCCGGCTGCACCGGCGTAAACCGCGGATACGCGATCCGCAGCCGGCGCCCCCATTTGCGGCGCAGCCAGTCGCGGTTGCGCCCAAACAGCGCCTCGCGTTCCGGCATCTGCTTCACCGTTGAATGTTCAGTGTGATACACATATGACGCTGACGCGACCACGCACAAGAATCCGGCTTGTTGCGCCCGCATGCAGTACTCTTCGTCCTCAAAAAAAATCCGTTCCACTTCCTCATTTAATCCCCCGATCCGATCGATCACCGCGCGCGTGATGAGCATGCAAAATCCGATGCACATCCCCACTTCCACATACTGGCCGCGCAGAGGGGCAAGCGTCTGGTTGTATTCGCGATAGGACATGCCATGCGGCGGATAGACGCCGAACGTGCTACTGGTGGGATTCAGCACGCCAATGGACGGATTCGCGCCCGCCACATCGATCATCTCCTGCAACCAGCCCTTGCCAAAGCGCAGATCGTTATTCAACAAACACACATACGGAGCGCGGGAGGCCCGGAGACCGCGATTCATCCCGCGGGGGAATCCTTCATTGGTCTCATTTTGCAAGAAGACGACTTCCTGGATCGCGCCGCGCGGGGTGACGCTCTTTAGGAAAACCCGGACCGACGGCTCGCTGCCGTTATCGACGATCAACAGGCGGCTGGGCACCGTGATCTCCTCAAAGAGACTCTCCAAACACGGCTGCGTCTCTTCGAGGTGATTCCAACTGAGCAACACTAAATCACAGACTGGCTCCATCATGCGCTCGACGGCTTATCCTCTCGTCAATCCCCGCAGTTCCAATTCTTTGGCGGCCTGCTCCACGCGATCTTCGGCCGCGGTTTGCGCGCCCCACGCCGCCAAATCGCGCAAGCCATCCTCCAGCGTGATCGACGGCGCGAATCCCAGCGCCTGCAATTTGGAAATGTCGGCGATGCAATGCCGGATGTCGCCCGACCGGAATTTTTGCGCCAGCTGCGGCTTCACCGGCGACTGGTACAAGCGAGCCAAGGTCTCGGCAATGCCCACAATCGTGGTGGGCTGGCCGGATCCAACGTTGAACACTTGATAGTCCGCCTGCGCGGCCTTCATCACCGTCAGATTCCCCTGGACGATGTCGCGCACATGGATGAAATCGCGCGACTGCCGGCCGTCTTCAAAGATGAAGGGCGAATTGCCGTTCTTGATGCGGGAGGAAAAAATCGCGCACACACCCGTATATGGATTCGAGAGGGACTGACGAGGACCATACACGTTAAAATAGCGCAGCGCCACGGTGGGAATCCGGTAGCTCCGACCTACCGAGAGGCACAACTCTTCCTGATCCCGCTTGCTCACGGCGTACACCGATGTCGGCGCCAGCGGCTTGTCTTCCCGCGTGGGCTCCGGCGTGGCGACTTGCTGGCACCGGGGGCAGCGCATCTCCCATTGGCGCTGTTCGAGCTGCCAGTCGGGCCGCAGCGACGGAAACACGGGGCCGCATCCCTGGCAGCGATACTGCCCTTCGCCGTAGATGCTCATCGAGCTGGCCACAATCAGCTTCTTCGGCAGCAGCCGTTCGTTGATCATCACATCCAGCAGCACGGCCGTCGCCAGCGCATTGGCAGAGACATAGCGCTCGATCTGATACATCGATTGGCCGACGCCGACCATGGCGGCGTCATGAAACACCACCTCGCTGCCCCGCAAACAGGTGGCGATCACGGCCCGATCGCGGACATCACCCCACACATACTCGGCGCGCGAATTCAGATACTCAGGCTTCTGGCCTTGGTGGACCTGCGGCTCAAGATTATCGAGCACACGAACGGCGTGCCCCTCGGTGACCAGCGCATCCACCAAATGCGATCCGATGAAACCCGCGCCACCCGTCACTAAGATTTGCATTGAGACACCTCATCCCTGTTCGCGGCGGACATCGCATCCGGCCGTTTAGCAAGCCCGTCAAGCATCTGCCGAAGTCGATGCTGATACGTATGGCGCTGATGCGCCACGGTCATGCCCGCCTGGGCAATCGCGGCGCGCGGCGCGTCATGGCTCAGATAATAGTCGAGCACATCCCACAGTTCTTGCGGGCGTCGATAGCCCACGTAATGCACGCCATCCGTGAGGCCCAATTGCGCCAGATCATCATGCCCGAGCGCGTTGGTCACCAGGAGCGCGCCTGAGGCCAGCACTTCGAAGACCCGCATGTTCACATCATCCCGGATGGCGTAATTAAACCCGATCTTGGCTTGGCTGTAGATCGCGCCCAGCTCGGTGTGCGGGGCGTGGCCGACGAAACTCTTGGGATAGCGCTCGCGTAAGGCCTGCAAATAAAATTTGCGCGGCACGCCGCCTTCGGTCCCCACACACGCCACATCCCATTGCACAACACCCTCGACCGGCCCATGGAGCTGCGGGTCGCACGCCAATGGTACCC
>OBEQ012136727.1_pt1 | contig 15346 bp, 17 predicted proteins | sample 1670901 | NCBI WGS metagenome assembly OBEQ01 (sample SAMEA104232315, study PRJEB22302) | groundwater metagenome | biome: forest; feature: aquifer; material: groundwater | place: USA | collected 2011-08-07 | depth 5.4 m | reverse complement strand
CGATCTGCTGCGCCTGGGCGTTCACCTGGGCGATCGCCGCCGGGATCGGCACATTGGCATGGAAGTAGAGCCGCGTGACGGCGACGCCTCGGAGCGACACGGATTCGATGTGCTCGATCCCGTTCACCGTCGTGGTGAAGGCCCGCTCGCTCACGGTGACGATCCGGTCCTGCATCTCGGTCGGCGACAGCCCGTAGTAGCTCCAGATGACGGTGACGACGGGAATGTTGATGCCAGGGAAGATGTCCACCGGCATGGTCGCGAGGGACACGAGGCCCAGCACGGCGATCAGCAGCGCCAGTATGACGAACGTGTAGGGCCGGCGCAGCGCGAGTCGGACGATCCACATGGGTCAGCGGCTCGTCAATGGATGCTCACGCCGGGAACCCACACCCCGCCGGGGGTGACGCACTCGCACGGCGCGCCCGGCGCGATCGTGAAGGGGATGAGGCAGATGCCGTACTCGGTGCGGCACACGCGGATCAATGGCCCGGGGTAGTCGAAGGGCAGGAGCGTGTAGAACGGCGGAGTCGCCGCCGCCAGAAGGATCGCCATCAGCGCAACCAGGCATCGCCTCGTCATGTTGCCCCCACTCTTACGAGGGCCCCGCCGGCGACCCGATCGCCTGTCCAAATTCTTTCCGCAAGAATCGGACAGACGATGCGACCGGCCACGTCACGCCTCGTCACCAGGGCAGGTCGATCCGAAAAGAGGTCCTGGAGACAATCATGAGACGAGATCTGCCTGCGGACGCCGACCGCAACGGTTCCGCATCCCCCCCCTCGTATGAGCGAGCTCATGAACGCTCAAGTGCCCACGAGGAGGCAGAAAGGACCATGACGAAGAAACACGAGGGGGCAGTCCAGGACGGGCGAGTGGCGAGATTCCCGATCGCGCTCGACGCGTCCGTCTGCGCGACCAGCGTCGACAACCTCAACCAGCTCCTGGCCGACACCATCAGCCTGCGGGACCTGTACAAGAAGCACCACTGGCAGAGCGGCCCGACCTTCTATCAGCTCCACCTGCTCTTCGACAAGCACTTCGGCGAGCAGAGCGAGCTGGTGGATGCCATCGCCGAGCGGATCCAGTCGCTGGGCGGCGTGAGCATCGCCGTGGCTCACGACGTGGCCGAGACGACCCTGATTCCGCGCGCTCCGCGAGGCCGCGACGCGGCGCCGGTGCAGATCGCCCGGCTGCTGCACGCGCACGAGATCGTCCTCGAGGAGGCCCGGGCGATGGCGCGGCAGGCCGCCGCGGCGGGCGACGACGGCACCAACGACCTGCTCGTCAGCGACGTGATCCGGACGAACGAGCGGCAAGTCTGGTTCGTCGCCGAGCACCTCGTCGGCCAGGGCGACGCGCGATGAGCCGCGCGCGCCCGGCGTCGGCGCTGACCACGCTGCTCCTGGGCCTCACCCTCACCGCGCCGGCGGCGGCCCAGTTGCCGGCGCCGTGCGGCTCGTTTCGGGTGGAGTGGAATCGCGGCGAGCTGTCGCCGACGTCCTCGAAGCTCGAGGGGTTCGTCTACAACGAGTCGCGATGCTCGGTGACGGACGTGCGTCTTCACGTCGTGGCCGTGGACACCGCGGGCCGCCCGGTCGCCGAAACCTTGGGGTGGGTCTTCGGCGACATCCGGGCCGGATGGCGCGGCTACTTCGTCGTCCCACTGACGACGACACCGGCGGCGGGCTACCGGGTGAACGTGATCTCGTTCGACGAGGTGTCGGGGGGCGGCGGATGAGATCCAAGCATCCGATCAGACCCGATGTTCATGCGCGCTTCGTGGCGCTCGTCGCCCGGGCTGATGCCCGGGTGAAGGACGAGCGACGGGTGCGGCAACGCCGATTGGCGACGGCGCTGGCACGTGAGGCCCGGGAAGGCGATCGCCGCGACGCCGACGGCGACGATGACCGTTAGTCGGTGGACGCGGGCTCGGCGGCTCCGAACGTCTTCAGCGTCTCTTCACCGTCGGGATCCGCGATCAGGAGAAGGAGATAGATCCGGTCGCCGACGAGCTTGGCAGCGCCCGTCGGCGGTGTAGATGCCGCCGACGGCGTCGCATACCTCTTGTGCGTTGTATGGCGCAAGGTGGAGGTTCGCGCAACCGCCGAGCAGGACAGCTCCGCACTTCCGACCTCCTTTTTTCGCAAGATTGCGGCAACGGGCGGGAACGGGGGACCACTCCGGAGCGTCACAAGACCGACGAGCACAGGGACGTGCGCAAGCTGACCGAGGAGGCAGGGATGACGAAGCTCGGAGATGGACGGAGTCGGAGGATGCTGGGCGCGCTCCTCTGCGCGCTGCTGGCGGTGCCGGGTCTGGCCGCGTGTACGCCGGCCATATCGGGACTCGGCGAGCCCCCAGCGGCTTCCGATATTGATCCGTGGCCGCGTCAGCTCACCAGCGGGGACGACACTTTCTCCGTCTTCCAGCCGCAGTACGAGCGCTGGCAGCAAGGCCGGTTGGACGGTCGGGCAGCGGTCGCGGTCGAGACCAAGGCATCGGCGCAGCCCACGTACGGCGTGATCTGGTTCACGGCGCGGGCCGAGGTCGACAAGGAAACGCGCATGGTCACGCTGGAGGACCTGACCGTCTCGAAGGCCGACTTCCCGACGGTGCCGGACCGCGGGGCCGGCTACGTGACGACGCTGCGGCAGATCCTGTCAGGGCAGCCGCTGACGATCGCGCTCGATCGGCTTCAGGCCGAGCTCGAGGTCGAGCGGGTGGAGGATCCCGCCCGGATCGTCTCCGTCAAGAACGACCCGCCGCGGATCTTCGTCAGCGAGGCACCGGCTCTCCTCGTGCGCATCGACGGCGAGCCCGTACTCCGGTCGGTCGCGGGCACCGACCTCCTGCAGGTGATCAACACGCGGGCGCTGCTCCTGCGAGACCAGTCGGCGCAATATTACTTGTGGCTGATGAATCGGTGGCTCGCGGCCTCGAAGCTTGACGGGCCATGGGCCGTTCCAAACTTCGCTCCCGCCTCGCTGGAGGCGGCAAAACCGGCGGCCGTCCAGAGCGGGCAGGTGGATCTGCTCGACGACCCGGCCCCCGACCTCAAGAAGCTCCTCCAGGAGGGCGCCGTCCCGCCGATCTACGTGAGCACCACGCCGGCCGAGCTCCTCGTCCTCGAGGGCCGGCCCGTCCTCGCGCCAATAGCCGCCACTGAGATCCAGGAGGTGACGAACACCGACGACGACCTCTTCCTCTATACGCCAGAGCAGGCATACTACGTGCTCCTCTCGGGCCGGTGGTTCCGCGCCAAGTCGCTCCAGGGACCCTGGCAGTTCGTGGCCGAGATCCCGCGAGACTTCGCCAGCATCCCGGAGAGCGATCCCAAGAGCGCGGTGCTCGCCTCCGTTCCCGGGACGCCCCAAGCGCGGCAGGCCGTGATCGCCAACGACATCCCGCAGACGGCCACCATCAAACGCAGTGAGGCGAAGCTCACCGTCACGTACGACGGCCCACCCCAGCTCAAGCCGATCGAAGGGACCACGCTAGCCAACGCGCAGGTGACGGCAGTGTCACAGACGATCTTGCGTCAGCTGCCGGCCGGCGCCCAGCCCCCGCTGATCATCAACTACAGCGCGTCGTCTGTGCCGATTCTCCAGCTCGCCCTGTCAGGACCCTCCGAATCGGACCTCCAACGAGGTCGGTCTCAATTTCTTGAGAACCCAGCTCGTGACCGTTCCGGGCGCGGCCGTCCCGTATCCGTACGGCGGCGCCACCGCTTCGACGGGACGTATCGAAACCCCCAGTGGCTGGGATGACGGAGGCGTGGGGAGCGGGGTGAGGTCATGAAGGTCGGATTCATCGGGCTGGGGCACATGGGCGCCGGCATGGCGGCCAATCTGCTCGGGGCGGGCCATGAGGTCACCGTCTACAATCGCACGGCCGGCAAAGAGCGTGCGCTGATCGAGCAGGGTGCCCGCGCGGCCGCTCACGTGGCCGACGCCTGCCGGGGCGACGTCGTCATCACGATGCTGGCGGACGACGGTGCCGTGGAAAGCGTCGTGTTCGGTGACAACGGCGTGATCGGCAGCTTGCGCAAGGGCGCGATCCACGTGTCCATGAGCACGATCAGCGTCGCGCTATCGGAGCGGCTCACCGCGGCGCACGCGAAGGCCGGCCAGCGCTTCGTCGCGGCACCGGTCTTTGGACGGCCGGACGTGGCGGCCGCGGGTCAGCTGTTCATCGTGGCCGCCGGCGCCAAGGATGCCGTCGACGCGTGCCGGCCGCTCTTCGACGTGCTGGGGCAGAAGACGTTTCTCGTCGGCGAGACGCCGCGGGCCGCGAACCTGGTCAAGCTCAGCGGCAATTTCCTGCTCGCCTCGGTGATCGAGGCCCTCGGTGAGGCGATGGCGCTGGTCGGCAAGGCCGGCATCGATCGACACCGGTACCTCGACCTCCTGACCTCCACGCTCTTCACCGCGCCGGCCTACAAGACCTATGGTGGACTGATCGCCGACGAGAAGTTCGAGCCCGCGGGGTTCGCCGCTCCGCTGGGACACAAGGATATTCGCCTGACGCTGGCTGCCGCCGAAGACCTGCGCGTGCCCATGCCGCTCGCGAGCCTGTTGCACGATCGGTTCCTGGCGCTGCTGGCTCAGGGTGGCGAAGCGCTCGACTGGTCCGCGATCGGACAGCTTGCCGCGAAGGACGCCGGTCACTACTCCGGCTGAGGATCTTGTCGGCCAGGGCCCGGAGGGAGACACCCGATGTCGGAAGACCGCACGCGCATGACGACGGACGCGGGCAGATCCACCACTTCTCCAAGGCGGATCCCGCCTATGGCGCCGGCGTGGCGCGGGGACTGGGCCTCGGCGGCTAGCGCCATGTCGGTGCGCGTCGCGCTCGTGAGCGTCCTGGCTGCCGCTACGCTCACGATTGGGTGGCAGCGTGCGGCCATTCTGAAAGTGCTGCCGATCCCCAAGGCCGGGCCGTTGGCTCAGCCGAAGTCCATTCATCAGGTAGGCGTCCCGGCTGCGGCGACCCGCGCCGCGATACCGCCTGACAATCCGCAGACCCCCGAGAAGATCGCCCTCGGCCAGAGATTGTTCTTCGACGGTCGCCTGTCGGCGGACGGGACCGTGGCGTGTAGCACCTGCCATGATCCCGCGCGTGCGTTCACCGACGGGAGGCCCACCTCCGTCGGGATCAAAGGCCGTATCGGCCAGCGCAACGCCCCGACCATTCTGAACGCCCTTTACAACAAGACGCAGTTCTGGGACGGGCGGGTGAAGACGCTCGAGGCGCAGGCGGCGCTGCCGATCGTCAACCCCGTCGAGATGGGCCAGCCGAGCCTCGACGCTGCCGTGGCCCGGATCGCCGCCATCCCGGAATACCAGGACGCCTTCCGAAAGGTCTTCGGCGGTCCGCCCAACGCCCGCGATCTGCTGCGCGCCATCGCGTCCTACGAACGCACGCAGCTGGCGTTCGACTCCCCCTTTCGATCGCTTCATCGCGGGTGACTCGACGGCCATCGACGACGCCGCCAAGCGCGGCTGGGAGCTCTTCAACACCCGTGCCCGCGATTGGTGGCCTCGCTCTTTTTTCGCCTCGCTCTGGAGCAGAGCGAACAATGGCGCGATGCGCTCCTCGGAAAGGCGATCCACCTACGGCATCACGGCGGTCACGGCTCCGGTCATCGGGCCGACGCTGGGTCGTTGGATCACGGACAACTACTCGTGGCGGTGGATCTTCCTGATCAATGTGCCGGTAGGCTTCTAGCCTGTACAAGCGTCGGCTCGTCCTGCCCGTCGCCATCCAGAGCTGGTCCCTCACGAGTCTCCAGCAGCGGCTCTTCAAGACCGGCGGGCGGCTGATCCGGCATGCGCGGTACTTCGTGCTCCAGCTGGCCGAGAGCTACTTGACGGGGAGCCTCTTTCGGCAGATCCTCGGGCGCATCGGGCGACTCGCGTGGCATCCCACGTGAGGACGGTGCATAGGGCTGACACCCGGAGCGGGATCATCGCGGGCAGCGGTGTCTCCGAGGAGGGCAGTCACCAGCGGCAACCCTTCGGAACATGCAGGGTCAGCGGCGTTGGCGTGGCGAAAGCGGCAGGTGTGATGTGTTGCGAAAGGGTAGAACGGGTGGTGGAGCATCACGTGGTCCATTCAGCAGCGCGAGAGGAACGAAGCACTGGTCTATCTCGGAAATCCCGGGGAAGACGGAGCAATACCCCCGGTCGACCAAAGAGATGCTCGCTGCGGTCCTGACCGACCTATCCCGCTGTGCTCGCCGGCGGTGACGGGCAAGGGCTGTTGCAGGGCCTCGGTGGCGTATCACATGCAGCCGCTCTTGCCGGGCCCGACCTCGGGAGGCCGAGGTGCGCAAGATGATCCACACGTTCGGCGCGCCGATTCCCGAGGAGGCGGCGAAGGAGATCATCGCGTACCTGAAGGCCTACTACGCCGTGGACACCCGAAGAGACTAGACGCGGAGCGCATCGACGGCGAAGAGGAGGATCAGTCATGCCACGACGCGTGACGATACTGGGATTGGCAGGATTGGGTGGGCTGTGCGTAGGACTGCTAGTGTATGGCTTGGGCGCGGCCCAGGCGCCGGAGCAGCCGCCTCCCCAAGGGAAGACGTACTTGCCAGTAGTCGAGCAGGACTTCGCCAAGGTTCGGGCGGATGACCAGGCGGCGAAGCCCACCGTGATGCAGCGCCAGCGGACATTGCTCGCCGAACGCTACGACCTCGGGAATCGTCCCGCCCAGGGCGTAATGATGTCCGGCGGAAGGAAGGCCGTCCAGCAAGGGGTTCGGGTCAAACTCCCTGGAGATCTCACCTGGGAGCGGCTGGCCGCCATCTCCCCCGACGAGATTCGAGAGAAGGATCTCTTCCCGCAGGGGTTCTTGCCCCTGCCGCACGTCAAGCATGCGACCGGGGGCATGGTCTTTCCCACGTTCGAGATCACCCAGATCAACAAGCAGGAAGCGCGGTCGCTCGAACGGTTCGATGCGGACTTCGATCTGCCGGATCATCTTCTGCCGGAGTTTCCTCCGCCTCTCTTCCTGACCACACGGCCCGAGCTGGGTGACGTCTCGCGAGGGCAACTCCTCACGATCAGGAACTACTTTGCGATCCTTGATGGCATCGTGACCCCCGTTCAGATGGAGGGCATGCGCCTGCTGCTCACGCCGTTCCCCCAGCAGCAGTTCAACCAGACCGACGACCGCAAGACCGACGTACAGAGCCTCGGTGTCACGTGCCTCGATTGCCACTCCAACGGCCACACCAATGGCGCCTTCCACCTGAACCCGGACAATCGCCCGCAGGCGGCGCGCTTCCGGATCGAGACGGTCAGCTTGCGCGGGATGTTCAATCAGCGGATCCACGGCTCCAAGCGCTCGCTCAGATCCGTCGAGGACTTCACCGAGTTCGAGCAACGCACCGCCTACTTCGATGGCGACCAGGTCACCGCCGCCAAGAAAGGCGTCCATCTCCCTGATCGGGCCAGCCAGGTCGCCCTGATGGCCCAGATGCAGAACATGTTCGATTTCCCGCCGACTCCCAAACTGACCGTGCTCGGGACCCTCGATCCGGCCGAGGCGACGGAGGAAGAGCGCCTGGGCCAGGAGGTGTTCTTCGGCAAGGGGCGTTGTGCGACGTGCCATCCCGCCCCGTCGTACCTCGACAACCAGATGCACGATCTGAGGGTCGAACGCTTCTACAAGCCGCGCACGATCAACGATCAGTGGATCCACGCTGAGGGCCCCATCAAGACCTTCACCCTTCGGGGGATCAAGGACTCGCCGCCATATCTGCACGACGGGCGCCTCTTGACGCTGGAGGATACGGTCGAGTTCTTCAACCTCGTCCTCGGCGTGCAGCTGACGCCGCGGGAGAAGGCGGCGCTTGTGGCCTTCATGCGCCAGTTGTAGCTCATCGCTCCCGGATCGATGCGCTCGTCGCGACGGTCCAGACACCCCGCCCGACGAAGGGATGGATCGCGGGCGCCGCGGGCGCCGGTGGCGCAGTCGCGGCGTGTGCCGGTCCGCGGACGTCGTCACGCGAGCCTGGCGTCATAGTACCGATCACGGCTCAAACCTCTTAGTTTGCGCCCACGGCGCTGTGCTCTTCGGGGGGCCGCCAGGGGTGGCTGGACACCGAGGCCTATCGGGACCGTGAGCGCTCGAGCAGGACCACCCTCCCGGCCGCCGAGATCCGAGCGACGAAGGGCGCTCGATGTTGCGCTGAGGATCGGGCGATCGCCGGGAGCGCGCGAACAAGGAGCCGGGCCATCTCGGGTCCCTGTAGATCGCCCCTGGTGAGCACGAAAGCCCGGACGCCGGCGGCCATCAGCGCCGAGCGCTCGGTCTGCCGAAAGCGGATGCGCCGGTCTTTGGTGATCACGGCCCATCCCCGTCTGCCGACAGCGGTCAGCCATTCTTCGTCTCGGGCATCTGGGTTAAAGCGTCCGTATTGGTCCCGCTGAAGAGGTCTGTATCGATCAGTCGGCCAACCGGGACCGGCGCACGATCGGGATCAGCGGTTACGGTGAAAATCCCTGCTCAAACCAAGGAAGTAGGGGAAAGCTCCGAAAGTCGCCCCGACGCCTTTGGGAGTCCCCCCTTACCGACGGGCCTGGTCTCGTACCGGGGTCGGCCACGCAGCTGGGCAAGCGCGTGCAGGTGCAAGCGGAGTAGGCAATGGCCGCAGACGGATTGACAACGATACGGAGCAGATAGAGGCGCAAGGGGTGATCTTGTCCATAGTCGAGCCGGCAACCACACCTGAGGTTCAGCCATGATGTCAGCCGATGAGGCCACCAAGGTCATCTACGCCGATCCTGGCGAAGCGGCCAACGCATTCCAGCGCTCCCGGTTATGTAAGCTTCCGGTCCCTGATATTGTCGCGCGATTGCGCCAGGCGATCGAAGCAGCAGACTTATGGGTCTTGCACGAGATCGATCCGCAGGTGCTCCTGCGGCGCGGGGGTTATGCCATCGGGGCGGCACGTCAGGTCCTGTTCTTTCACCCGCGCTTCATCGCGCGCATGCTCGGGGCGGACCCTACTGCGTTACTCGAGGCCCCGCTGAAATTCGCGGCGCTCGAGCTGCCGGAGGGCACCGTCGTGGTGCGCTGGACCGATCCGGCTGCGGCCTTCGCGCGCCATGGCAGTGCCGCGCTCGCTGAGCTCGGACGCGAGCTCGCCACAGCCTGTGAGGAGATCGCAGCGGCCGCTCTTGGTCCGCAAGACGGAAGATGACTCATGGAGGACCCCCATGTCTAAGCGTGGCATCGTATTCGCCCTCGGTGAGGAGCCGATCTTCCGCCCTGGCGACCGAATCCGGATTTCGACCCGCTCGCCGATCGGCCACTACCGCGTGCCGATGTATCTGCGTGGCAAGACGGGCACGGTCGAGATCGTGATCGAGCCGGCCGCCATCAACAACGAGGAAGAGGGGTACGGCCGAAACGCGGGCTCGAAGCTTCACTACTACCGCATCGCAGTGCCGATGACAGAGATCTGGCTGAACTATGCCGGCTCCCCGCGAGATGGGTTGCGCATCGAAGTCTTCGAGACCTGGCTTGAAAGGAGCTGAAGATGAGCAAACCGGATCACGCTGAGAATCATCCCCATGCCGAGATTAGCCAGGCCGGACGCCCCGGCTACTACGAGATAATGGAGACCGCCGTCGCCGAGCTCCTCGTCGCGAAGAAGCTGATCGGCCCGGATGAGATCCGCCGTCAGATCGAGGTGCTGGATTCGCGCACGCCCGCGCTCGGCGCGAAGATCGTGGCGCGTGCCTGGGTTGATGCCGCGTTTCGCGCCCGCTTGCTCGCCGACGGCCGCAAGGCCTGCGAAGAGTTTGGCATCACCTTTTATGACGACACCGATCTCATTGTCCTGGAGAATACAGACAAGGTTCACAATCTCATCGTCTGCACGCTCTGCTCCTGCTACCCCAGACCGGGCCTGGGTCTTCCACCGGATTGGTACAAGCTGAAGCCATATCGGTCGCGCGCGGTCAGTGAGCCGCGGGCGGTGCTCGCGGAATTCGGCACGATCATCCCCGACGACGTCGAAGTGCGCGTGCATGATTCGACGGCGATGGTCCGCTATCTCGTGCTGCCAAGACGACCTGAGGGCACCGAACACTATACCGAGGAGCAGCTCGCTGCTCTCGTCACCCGCGACACGATGATCGGTGTCGTTCCGGCCAGCGTAGAAAGGACAGCGCCATGACGGAGACCCAGAATCTTGTGAAGCGCCTGCCGAACGGCGGCTTGCCCGGAGAGCCGATCCAGCGAGTCGATCACGAGCTCGAACCCTGGGAAAAGCGCTGCCACGCGCTTGCCGACGTGCTCGACTTTCATAAGATCATCAACACCGAGGAGAAGCGCTGTGGCGTCGAGGCCCTCGGGGCCGAGATGGTCGGCAAGCTGACCTACTACGAGCGTTGGATTGTGGCCTTCGCCAACATTCTGTTCCGGAAAGGACTCCTTACCCCTGAAGAATTGGCGCAGAAAATGGATGAGGTTGAGGCCCGATGGCGTGTCGCCGGATGAGCATACGGCGGCGGGGAGGATGCTCAACCCCACTTATGGATTCTACGCAGCCGCTTTGAGGCCGATGAGGTGTTCTGGAAGGCGTTGGCGGGGCTACCCTATACGGGCTTGCGCGACGTCATTCTCACACGCCCGACGATGACGGAAGGTCTCAGCGCGCTGTTTGCGAGCATTGCGTTGCCCCGGTGACGATGCCGCCAGGGGAAAGTACTCGCTGGCCGTCGGGCGTCCGTCGCTTGGCTGCGGAAGTAACCCGGAGGGGTGTCTCGGGTAATTATAATAGTCGGCACCAGTCGATTCAGGCGACGCGCCCAGTGACGAGGGGTCTTTCAGAGCGGACGCGATCGCGTCGGCCGGCGCCATCGCATGCTCTCGGGCGCTCGTATGCTTCGAAGCGATTGGAGCATCGAAGATGAACGCGCATATTCACACGATCCTGGTTGAGATGGCCAGTGTCTGCCACGGCCCTCTCTACACGCTGCCGCTCTCCGTGTCGGCCAAGGCAACGCCCACGCCGCTGAACGCTGCCAAGCTCAGGAGCAGCGCGATACTCAACTTCTTCATCCCTCATCATCTCCCTTCGCGTTCTGTCACTCCTTGAGGCGAACGCGGGCGCCTCGAAGTTGCAGCCTGGCAAGTGGGCTGCATACCGACAGACGCCGGGAGGTTTCAGAACGTGTACTGCAAGGCGCTGTACAGGAAGTCGCTGTCCCGGGATGGCCCCGTCTTCCGGATGAACTCGCCGGTGAAGAAGTGGCTGAAGCCTGCATACCCCAGGAAATGACGCGTGAAGTTGTAGGTGGCGAGGAGGTCGAGCTCTGCCCCGACATAGCGGGCGGTGGTTCCGGTCCCGGGTCGGAGAACTCCGCCGGACTTGTTGTAGACCGCATCGCGATCGGACGCGCGCCAGAACGCGTACTGCTGCAGGGAGAGCGTCAGGTTGTGGAGCGGAGTCATCGTCAGTCCCGCGCTGGGGCTGATGATGTTCTGGCGCCCGATGTAGTCGATGTAGCCGAGGAACGAGTGGGCGGTCGGGTAAAGCTGGTTGAAGGTCCCGACGTCGCCGCCGGGTTTGCTGTCTCCGCTCGCGTAATCGAACTCGAGGTACACGCGGGGTGATACGCTCGCGATCGGCACGCTATAGCCGAGAATCGCGGTCGCCATCGACGCCGCGATGTCGCCGCGCCCGATCGTCCCGAACTGGGCCGCCCCCTCGGCCTCGAAGTCCAACCCGGTTGCGCCGATCTTGCTCGAGGTGCGGCCTCCAAGCGTGTGACGCCGCTCTCTTCCCGTGGTGCCGTTGAAGCTGGCGGTCGCGTTGTCGGCGTCCAGCCAGTAGAGGTCCAGGTTCACCGGCAGGATGTGAAGAGGTCCGGTGGCGTACACGCCGAAGAGCTTGTTGTCCGGGGTCGACTCGTTGAAGCGATATTTGTCGACGATCACGAGCTCCGCCCAGAACGGCGTGACGGTCCAGTCGCCGATCTTGACGATGCCGCCCGCGCCGTCGAAGGTCCGACGCACGTTGGTGAAGTCCGATACTCCCACCAGGCGCTGTGCACCGAAGAGCAGCTCCTGACGACCACCGCGCAGCGTCACGCTAGCCTCGATGCCGAGCGGAATCATGATGTCCGCGAAGCCGTTCTGAAGGTCGAACTCGTCGACGTACGCCGGCGTCCTGCCTCCCACGAGATCGCGATCCAGGGCGAACGCGCTCTTGGCCTCGGCGAACACGCGGACATAGGGGGTCACGTGGAGGTCGGCGCTCAGCCGGAACCGAGAGAGAAGGTAGGCATCGGACTGCTCGGGCCCAGGGGCGCCGAACAGGTACTGCCTGTAGTATTCCGCGCGCTCACGGACCTGCCCACCGAGGCTCAGCCATACGGACTCGCCGGGCGTGAGCGGGACGAACTTCAGGCGGTCCCAGAAGTCATCGGTCTTGCCCAGGTCGACGCCTCTCAGCACCGACCAGTCCTCGTCGAACCGGCGGATCTGATACGCGGGCCGGTTCGGCTCGCTCGGAGCCTGGCTGGCCTGTGCCGATGCTGGACGCACGCCGTGGACGAGGGACAGCGACTGCAGCATCACGTTCAGGATGACGGCGACGCCTAGGCGGCGGGAGAGCAGAGCCTGCGAGAAGAAAGCCATGTCAGCCTCCCGGGTGGAGAAAGTGATCGGCCATTGAGATGGTGCTTGGAGCGCCACCGTTACGCCGGCACCTCAGTGAGGCGGCGGAGGCGGCGGCCGCTTGAAGACGTAGAAGAGATAAGCGAAGGCGGGGAGGAGTACCGCCGGTCCAACGGTCAGAGCGGACTGCAGCGCATGGAGCGTGGACCGGACGGTGGCCGTGTTGGTGAGCGTGAGATCGGGGACGACGATATGAGGGTACTGCGCCAACCCCCAGCCGACGAGAATGCACGTCACCTGGGCAACGGCGGCCGCGCGCGCCCATCGGAAGCGCCGGGACCACAGGGCTGTCAGCGCTCCGATCGCACACACGCTGGTCAGCCCGACGAGAAGCGGTGCCCACCAGCGCGTCAGCCTCGCGAAGATTTGCGGCGCCCCGTCCCGGGCGAGGAAGAACGTGAGCGCCGCCGTCGGCGCCAGCAGGAGACCGGCGGCGAGTGCCCGCTTGCGGAAGTCTTGTTGCAGGTCCGGCTCGCTCTCGGTATCGACGGTCAGATAGGTGGCGGCCAGGAACGCAAAGAGGCCGAGGGCGAAGAGCCCGCAGGCGACGGCGAACGGCCGTGTCCAGCCGGCGAAGAAGCCACTCGACAGCCGTCCATCGATGACATGGATTCGGCCCGAAGCCAGGGCGCCCAGACACAGACCGAGAACGAATGGCGTGAAGAAGCTCGCCGCGCCGAACAGCGTGCTCCAGCGTCGGTGGACGGCGTCGTCTTGAGCGTCGTACTGCGGAAGACGAATGCGGAGCCGCGCAGCACGATGCCGATGAGAATCGCCGTCATCGGGATGTGCAGCGCCGTCATGATCGCCGCGAATGCGGACGGGAAGGCGGTAAAGAGCACCACGATGACGAGGATGAGCCAGACGTGGTTGGCCTCCCAGATCGGTCCGATGGCGTGCTCGATGGCCGCCCGCTGGCGCCGCGCGCTGGGGCCCGAGGCCAGCAGGTCCCACATGCCGCCGCCGTAATCGGCGCCGCCCGAGAGGGCGTAGACCACGAGCGCCGCCAGGATGACCGCCCCCAGCGTGTGCTCAACGGCCACGCGACGCTCCCGGGGGCACCGCCCCGTTCCTCCGTGTCGCGCTCGGATCGGTCGCGAGAAACTGGCGGCGGAGCAAGTACACGAGGATGACGGACAGGAACACGTACACCGTCGTGAACGTCACGAAGGGCACCACCAGTCCGGGCATCGGCGTGACGGCCTCCGCCGTACGCATCACGCCGTAAATTATCCAGGGCTGCCGGCCGACCTCGGTGACGACCCACCCCGCCTCGATCGCGATGAAACCGAGGGGCGCGGCGACGACCAGCGCGCGCAGGAGCCACCGATCGTCGGGCAAGCGGCGCCACCGCCACCGGAGCCACCCGGCCCAGCCAGCGAGGGCCAGCATGGCGAACCCGGCGCCCACCATGACATCGAAGGCCCAGTGAACGACGCGCGTGTCGGGCCACTCGTCGCGGGGGATACTGTCGAGACCACGGACGGACGCCTGTGGATCGCCCCGGGCGAGGAGGCTCAATCCGCCGGGGATGCGGACGCCATAGCGGGTCGTCATGGTGGCGTCGTCGGGGATCCCGCCGATGGTGATCGGCGCGCCGGCTTCTGTCCGGTAGTGGGCCTCCATCGCCGCGAACTTGGCCGGCTGCCGTTCCGCGACCATCCGGGCGATCAGGTCGCCGCTGATGATCTGCAGCGGAATGCCGACCGCGGCCACGGCCAGCGCGATACCGAACGCCCGCCGGTGGAGCGCGGTCGTTCGATCGCGCAGCAGGAAGAAGGCGTGAACGGCGGCGACGGCGAAGCCCATCGCCACGTAGGCGGCCAGCACCATGTGAATGACCTGTTGCAGGCTGGCCGGGTTCAGCATGGCGGCGATCGGGTCGATGCTCGTGACTCGGCCCCCGGTCATTTCGAAGCCCGTCGGCGCGTACATCCAGGCGTTGACCGTGACCACGAACACGGCGGAGAGCATGCCGCTCACGGCGACGACGAGCCCCGCGAGCCAGTGCACCACGGCCGGGATGCGATCCCACCCGTAGAGATAGATCCCGAGACAGATGGCTTCGGTGAAGAACGCGAAGCCTTCGAGCGAGAACGGCATGCCGATGATTCCGCCCGCGTATGCCATGAATCGCGGCCACAGGAGCCCGAGCTCGAAGGAGAGCACGGTGCCGGAGACGGCGCCGACGGCGAAGAGGATGGCCGTGCCGCCCGCCCAGCGCCGGGCGAGGTCGAGATAGACCGGCTCCCGGCTCCGGAGGTAGAGGCCTTCGGCGATGGCCATGAGCAGGGGCATGCCGACTCCCACCGCCGCGAACACGATGTGGAACGCGAGCGACACGGCCATCTGGGAGCGCGCGAAGACGAAGTCAGTCATTGGCCGCGGGTCGTCGAACGGGAGGAGCGCATTTCCATCGCGCACTTGTGAGGGCCACGCCGGCGAGCCTATCGCGTGTCCGGCTTCTTTTCCGCACGAATGCGAAACGCGCGACCGCCCGCGAGGTCTTGTCAACAAGTGTGTAAATGAGATCAGGCGGCGGCCTTCTCGTTGCCCCGCTTCTCCCGCACCCCGTCGACGTACACGACACCCTCGGCGACCTGCGGCAGCAGTTCGGGCGCGTCGAGGCGACGGAAGCGCT
>OBEQ010665957.1_pt1 | contig 15352 bp, 18 predicted proteins | sample 1670901 | NCBI WGS metagenome assembly OBEQ01 (sample SAMEA104232315, study PRJEB22302) | groundwater metagenome | biome: forest; feature: aquifer; material: groundwater | place: USA | collected 2011-08-07 | depth 5.4 m | reverse complement strand
CGTGAATTCTAAAATGCAACAAGCGGCAAAAATATTTGCCCGCCCCGGCGCCGCGCGTTATATCGCAGAAACAATTTTAGAGAGAGTTACTCTTATACACTAAAGCTACAACTTGAGGTGGTCTAGATCAAGTATTCTTCTTATGAATTGAAAAAAGTAGTGGTCTAATGCGTTAGACCACTAAAGAGTTTTAATATTCTATCAAGTATTGGCATGGTGGTTTAATTAATTAAAACCATTTTGCTTGTGTATTGCTTAATGCGACTTACTAAATAAACTTCAAGCCCGCCAAGATTCTGGCGGGCCCGATCTCTAGATCGTCGTCGTAGGAAAACTGTTTAGCTCTCCAACGACTCGTCTGATCTTTCTACTCCCACTACACAGGTGTTGGGTAGTTTCGCGTAAACCATATGTGCATCTTTCACATCACCGAACGCTTGCACCTCATGAAGGTTGACGAAACCTTCTCTCAAAAGTTGTTCTGTTTTTGCCCTATCGGAAAGCCTGTAAGATTCGAGTTGTACCCGAGCGGTGTAGTTGCCGCAGTGCGAACAAATGATAATATCGTATCCTTGTGTTTCTCTGATCCTTTTCTCCCCATCCACTACATCTCCGAGGAGTAAGGACCAATCCTTTTGGTTGTTCTCAAACTTCTTTCTGCACTTGGGGCACTCGGTTGGCAAAAACTTCTCCACGCACCACATCCTTCTTGTCTTGACGGTGCTCATGTTGTTTCCTCCCTGTTCCTGCGTGGGTGGTAATAAGCTGAATTAAAAATAACATGGGTAGCGATATTCTGTCAATGGCAAAGAAAACCGGTAATTTTTATGGCATAATTACTTTATGACCCCAAGCCCAAAAAAACCTGTGCGAGTGAGGTTTCCACCCTCACCAACAGGACCTATTAATCTTGGAAACGTCCGGACCGCTCTTTTTAACTGGCTTTTTGCCAAACACGAAGGAGGTGAGTTTATGCTTCGCATTGAAGACACCGACAAGACTCGGTCAGAGAAACGTTATGAAAAGGGTATTTTAGATGGCCTAAAATGGCTTGGTATCTCTTGGGACAATAAAAAAATCATCCGTCAGAGCGAGAGAATTCCACTTTACAAGAAATATCTAGAACGCCTTCTTATAAAAAACGCCGCATATTACTGTTTTTGCTCTGCCGAAGAGCTTGATCTTGAGCGGCAAGCACAGCTAAGTCAAGGGTTGCAGCCAAAATATAGCGGCAAGTGTAAACATCTACTAACCGAAGAAGTTAATAAAAACCTAGCAGAATCAAAACCAGCAGTCATCCGATTTAAAACTCCAGTAAAAGAAGGTTGGTTCCATGATATTGTGCGAGGAAAGGTACCTTACAACGGCAATTTGATTGGGGACATTATTATCGCAAAAGGCCTTGAAGAGCCTCTCTATAATTTTGCGGTTGTTATTGATGACGAAGAGATGGGGATTACGCACGTAATTCGCGGCGAAGACCATCTTTCAAATACTCCGAAGCAGATTTTTTTGATTGAAGCGCTTGGTTTTGGCATGCCAGAGTACGCACACTTGCCCCTCATTTTGGGCCCCGACCGCAAGAAGCTTTCGAAGCGGTTTCTTGATGCTTCGCTCGATGATTATATCCGCGCTGGTTACTTAAAAGATGCAATGATAAATTTCTTGGCTCTCCTTGGTTGGCATCCAAAAGAAGATAGAGAAGTGATATCAATTCCTGACATGATCAAAGAATTTACTCTTTCGCGTGTGCAAAAATCCGGAGCAGTATTTAATCCTGAAAAGTTGGACTGGTTAAACTCTTTGTATATCAAAGAGATGGGGAATAGTAAGCTTCTTTCTTTATTAAAACCGTTTATACCTGTCTCGTGGCAAAAGCAAAAGAAACTTCTTCTCAACGTTCTCGAGGTTGAAAAACCCAGACTTAAAAAACTCTCCGAGTTTGAAGAATTAGCAAAATTTTTCTTCGTCCCAGAAAATTATTCCTCAGAACTTTTAATTTGGAAAAATACAACAAAAGATGCCACAAAATCAAACCTCGAAGCGACTCTAAAAATATTGGAAAACTTAAAAAAACCTGAAGACGCCGAGGAGGCCATCGCAAGGCTGGCGAATGAGCGGGGGAGAGGTGAGGTATTTTGGCCACTTAGAGCGGCGCTTTCTGGTCGAAACGCATCGCCTGGACCAATCGAAATAATTAATATTGTTGGAGTTTCTGAAGCAAGCGCGCGAGTACAAAGCGCCATAGAAAAACTGTAATGCGTGTTATTTGGATTATTCTTATTTTGTTATTAAATTTATCGTGGTTTAACTACGGCATAGTTAACGCTCAAGAATCGCCCGTAGCAAAACCTGTAAGCGAAAGCGATACTTTAAGAAATCTTATAGACGAAAAGAGCGCTGAGCTTCAGGCTATTCAAGCTGAGCGAGAAAAAATAGAGAAAAGCATTCAAGAGACATCAAAATCTAAAACATCTCTCACAAAAGAATTGAAAACGATTGATCAAAATATTAGTCAGTTGAATCTTTCTATTAAAGCTAATCGACTCATGCTCGAAAAACTTAGCCTTGAAATAAATTCACTTGATCAAAACATAACAGGTATTCAAGATGGCATTGACTCGAAAAAAGAAACAATCGGGAAGTTGTTTGTTGAACTGCAACAAAAAGACCGCGAAAACCTATTGGTAATGATGCTCCGCAATAAAAGCCTTGCAGAGAGCGTCTCTGAGGCTCAATCAATCACTTCGGTAAATAAAGAGTTGGAGAAAAGTATAGCAGAACTAAGAGATCTTCAAGTTCAACTTTCCGGTCGTCTCTCTGAAGAAAAGGGCAAAAAAAAGTCACAAGAAATTGAAAAATTAAATCTTACAAATCGGCAAGTAATCGTACAGGATCAAAAGAGCGAAAAACAACAAGTGCTCACAGAGACAAAAAATCAGGAGAAGATCTATCAAAAAGATTTAGACGCGCTCATTAAGCGTCAGTTAGCAATTTCTGACGAGGTTGAAAAAATCGAGTCCGAGTTAAGAACAAAAATCGATCCGAATTTATTGCCAATCCCACGACCAGGCGTTCTTGCTATGCCGGTTATGGGGAATATTTCACAAAGTTATGGATACACTCAGTTTGCCAAAAACGGATATCGGGGCCACTTTCATAACGGAATTGATATTGCCGCACCACTTGGCACACCAATTTCTTCGGCTGAAGCCGGTGTCGTCATTTATGTCGGTGATCAGGATCGTTATTGCCCGCGAGGAGCGTATGGAAAATTTATTGTAATAAAACAAGACGACAATCTCACGACTCTCTACGCCCATCTTTCAAAAACAGCGATCGAGAAAGGAGCTCGTGTTGAGCAGGGGAGTTTGATCGGTTACGTTGGGCGTACTGGGTACGCAACCGGCGCACACCTGCACTTGACAGTTTATGCTGGTCCGACGTTTTATATGGGCACTAGCCGTACTTGTGGCCCAATGCCATTCGGAGGTGATCTTGACCCAAGTCAGTACCTACAATTGTAATCTTGTGAATATGAATCTTCGGAAAAGAAACAAAATTTCCTTTTTTGTTGTGACGATAATCATTTTCGGATCAATTGCGATAACACCAATCTCCCAAGCAAGTTTTTTTGATAGGGGAATATCATTACCGGAGCCGGTTCAAAAAGTGATCAATGAGATGAGCGACATTAAGGTCAATATTGACCTTGGGGGGTTCATAAACCGCCTTAAAAGCGATTTTAAGCCCAAGGAATGGGCTTCTGGGGGTAAGATTGTACAATGGTTAGAAAACGCTTGGATTCAAACGAATGCGTGGATGGAAAGTCATTTTGGTATAAGTATTCAAAAGATTGGAAGGCTTGTCGGCTCTATTTTTATCTGGATATTTGAGTTTTCAGTTGGAATTCTAAAGAAGGTATTTTCAAAAATTTAAAGAAGAGAGGGAGGTCCTATAGCGTAATGTCGCAAAAGGTATATTGTGCGACAGATACAATAAGTGAAAAACCCGCCTTTTAATGATCCCCTAAGGGATCGGCGGGTCACGTATTATTTTATGTCAAAGCTCAACTCCTTGATCACCAAACTCTCTTGAGCAAGTTGGTTTAGAGTTTTCTCGAGCTATTCGTTCAGCTTCCATTTCTGCAATCAGTTTTTGAGTCACAGGATCGCTTATATGAGTTGTTCCCCGACGAGATCCCATTCCGATGTCTTCTTCGAATATTGGTGGTATCGCTGACGCATCTGCCTTCGGATCATCGCTCTGAAACATTCTTTTCCTCTCTTTCTTTTTCTTTGGGTTTAAGGGTGGACCTGGGGCGCGCCGGAATGATTTTCCTCCGACTTTGCCAGGCGGGAACGATCTTACGGCGCTTGCACTGCCCGTTATTCCCTTTCAAGACCTAACCCTCCCCTTTCTCGAGTACCTAAACGAGAGCTTTAGAGAGAGTAGCATAACGTTCCGAGCTACGTCAATTATAAAACCTGCTTCCAAAAATCTCCGCTCACTGTTAAAATTATCACTACTTATGTTTTCTTATAAAACCGCCGAAGAATTTAAAGAACAATGCGGATATGAAATAGATGGCTTTTGGTATCCCCGCGTAACAAAGATTGTTGACATTAAGGCCAAACCGGCTCTGTATCGTTTTTATGGGAAAATGGGCAGTTTTGCCGCGGCGGAATCCGTTAAGAAAAAATCTGCAACGGAAGGCACGCTTATTCACGAAACCGTTGAAAAAATCATGACGGGCGAAAAACCTGAGATCCCTCTTTCTGTCCAGCCATCGATTCTCGCCTTCTTACAATTTATTGAGAAAAAGAATATCCATGTTGACCCGGCATACGTTGAGCACAGATTAGTAAACTACGAGCATAGGTATGCGGGAACGCTCGACGCAGTTGCCCTAATCGATGGGAAGGTTGGTATTTTGGATATTAAAACTTCTATGGAAATTTACCGTGATTATAATTTACAAACCTCTGCTTATATCGCGGCGATGAAGGATGTTGTAAAAGGCCTAGAAACTCGGTGGATCTTGCGCATTGATCAGTCGAAGCCATGCGTTAACTGCGGTGCGCGACTTCGAAGCAAGGGCGGAAGAGATCAGGTAAAAATTCAGTGGAATAATCCTTTTATGCGCGCCTGCAATCACGAATGGGGCGAGATGGAGGGCAAGATTGAACTTCAAGAGTTCCCTTACTGGGCTGATGACTTTGATGGATTCTTGGGGGCCAAGAAATTGTGGGAGTGGGAGAATACCGAGTGGCTAAAAAAAGTAGCGTATTTATAATAAATTCATGGAAAATAATTTTTTCGAGAGAGCGAAAAGAACCCTCGAGTCATCCGATGAAATTGCTAGAGAATCAATTCCGTTTCTAGATGAATTAGGTTTAACTTCCGATGAAATAAAATGGATCGGAAAAGTGAAAAAAGCATCCGAAGGAGCTACAATTGACGATCTTATAGATGATTTAAATCCAACAAACAAATCATGGAAAAAGGGAGAAGAGCGAGACCGTAGAGAAAACCCTATGACAGCTTTTGATTTGGTAAGGGTTCATTTAATGCTTTTAAGAGATCTTAAAAAGTTCGGTCCGGATTTTGTTGGTGAAAAAACCGAAAAAGAACTGGATGGTATTTTAAGTTACATAATAGCCCGAAAAGGATCAAGTTTTTTAGATGAAAAGATTAGGTATGAAATCATGAATCGTCCTATTAATCAGCGAAGCTATCGAGGATACGATGAGGCGGTTGCTAGGGCTATTGATGACTACTCTAAAGCGAAGAATGGTCTCGATAAGGCAGCTGTTTTAACCAGGCTTTTGAACATATGGCATACCGTAGGAGGTCAGAATGCGGTGTTTGGATCGTCTGGTATACATCATGGTGTGCCTAAAAAATTTAGATTGAATCCTGGGTATGAAGGCGAAGACGCCTACGATTTTTTAAATGAATTAAATAACCTCGGAAAGAAACCCGCATGAACCTCCAAAAACTTCTTAAGTTTGTAAAAATCACTGCCGAGTTTCGAGATGTCGAGCGGAGGGTTGTTTTAATGAAAGCGAAGAGAAACGAAAACGATGCAGAGCACAGTTATCAGCTCGCGATGACGGCGTGGTACATAATAAACTCAGAGAAACTCGACCTGAATAGTGACCTAGTAATAAAGTACGCTTTAATTCACGACCTAGTAGAGGTTTATGCCGGTGATACACCGATCGAGGGAGATATAGAGTGGAGAAAAAGTAAGGTAGCTCGAGAAAAAGCGGCAGAAGTTCGTTTAAACAAAGAACTCCCGGAATTCCCCGATCTTACTCATCTACTCCACACATACGAGGAGCGGAAAGATGAAGAGAGTAAGTTTGTTTATGCGTTAGATAAGATAATGCCGATGCTCCAGGTTTACTTAGAGGGTGGTTACTCCTGGAGAGTAAATAAACTCACGCTTCAAAATATAATTGACCATAAGGCAGATAAAATAACCCTCTCCCCCATCGTACAGAAATACTACGATGAGCTTATAGGTATTTTAAGGAGAGAAGAAAAAGATATTTTTGAGGGACCGATTGATAAATAAAAATGCAGGGATTTAATAAAAAAGAGTTAAAGGTTTTACGCAAACTAAATAAACCTTGGCTAATTCAAGATTATTTGGATACCATTCCGATCAATTTTGAGAAAAATGGGAAAACACTTATGTCTCCTCGCCGAGTTATGCAAACCAAAAAAGCGCATTGCTTTGAGGGTGCGATATTCGCGGCGGCGGCGCTATGGGTAAACGGCGCCCCCCCACTCTTAATGGATCTCTATACCACCAGAAACGACTCATCCCACGTCGTGGCACTTTTTAAATACGGAAATCGCTGGGGCGCGATAAGTAAGACAAACCACGCAGTGCTTAGATATCGAGATCCAGTTTATAGAAGCATTCACGAACTTGGCATGTCGTATTTTAATGAATATTTTTTAGACAATGGCCGAAAAACGCTTTTGAGCTACTCGAATCCGTTAGACTTGAGGCGTTTCGAAAAAAGAGGATGGACTACGTCAGAAAAAGATCTCTTATATATTGATGACGCTCTAAATTATATAAAGCACCATGAAATTGTGCCCACAGAAATTTCAAAAATAGTTCGTAGAGCAAGCCACGTTGAGCGAAAAGCCGGAAAAATTACTGAATGGTAAAAGACAAAACCCGCCTTGTGTGGGGTTTTTTTAAAATTGACAGGGGGGCGGGTTGGTATTATTCTTTTTTCAGATCTTCCAGTGGAGAGCTCCGGTGAATCAGATGACCATAGGAGATCTTTTTGACTTCACCTGCCTTCTCGTGGCTTCTCTGAGCGTGGGTGCGTGTATTCGGATGATTATTAAAAACGAAAAAGAAACACCCACTCTCCTTCCTTATCTCCGTAAACTATTAAATAAAACGACTGCGTAAAGTAGTCGTTTTGCTTTTAAAGTTAAACCCCACGTAAGGTGGGGTTTCTAGTTTACTAATTTACTTCCTCAATTCTCACTAGTTTCAACCACTCCTCGTTCTGAATCGCGAAAAGACCGAACTCATGAGAATCAATTTCGTCGTAGTCTAAGTAGTATTGAGTTCCATTAATAAATAGGTCTAGCTTGCTTTTAAGACTAAAAAGATAGTTGGGCTTCTTAGCTATCAAGAGCGTACTAACGCTGAAAAGTATTCCACAAAACAAAGACGCGTACGCAAGAGCGACTAATCCATTCCAAAAAAGAATCACGGAAATAACTCCGAAGATCATCGCTACAAGATAATATAAGCCACGAGGCCCCAGAACGAAGCTTAATATACGAGATATTGAACTCAAGGCCTTTTTCTTTAACTTTGTTTTTCTATTATCAACTTTAGGGTCAATTGACTCTTGAAGCCAGTGCCGCAACTCATGAGCAAGAATATACGCAAACCATTTCTTTGGTGGTTGAAAATTAAATCTTTTGAAACGTGACCCTTTTAGTTCGCAATCCATACAATCCAAAATTGAGCTCGCGGAAATCTGAACTTCTTGTCTCGTAAGATAATAAATACCTGAACAAACATGGATCATTTCGGTGCCCCACACGCCCCTACGTTCAAGTACAATTTCTTTAAGTATTTGAATTTTCGAAAGATCGATGAAAGAAATTCTTGCAAGAATACTCTCTCGATGTGCGGTATTTTCAAATTGAAGAACAAGTCTTTTTAGAATCTCCCCCACTCTAGCGATATCAATGGTAAAACGGTAGCCTTCGTGAACTAACGTGGCTGTCTTTTGAACCTTTCTTACCAATGAGATCGGAGGCAACGTACTCACCCTTTTACTAAAATCTTCGGTAACGAACAGAAATTCGTCCCCCACTGGAGCTTCTCCTTGTTAAGTTAACTAAGCAAAATTTTACAATAAGGAAATAAGACTTGTCAATGATAATAAATTATGTTAGTGTTGAAAAGGCAGATCAAGCGATAGCTCTTCGGCTTTTGTCGGAGAGAGGAAAGTCCGGACACTTCTTCATTTCGGTGAAGAACATACAGGTTAAAAGCCTGCCGTCGTAAGACGAGAGGTGCGAGCAGTGACGCTTCGGTCCGAAAGGGTCGAAGAAGCCCAATCCCAAGCTAGGTGGCTTAATCTCACTATAGGGATAAGAAAGTGAGAATGAAACGGCTAAATTCCTTATGGAGTGCAAGACCGTACTTCTATGAGTAAAATCATAGATTTGAGTCGCTCGAGCTTCTGGAGTAATCCGAGGCCCAGATGAATTATCGCTAAACCGCCTTTGTTAAAACTTTGGCGGACTAGACAGAATCCGGCTTATGATTTGCTAAAACACCCCTGTAATGGGGGTGTTTTTGATTAACGTAAAAGCACATCAAATGCGATATCTTCTGGTGTGAGTCTTAGCTTATAAGGCTCTCCACGCGGTTCAGCTCCAACATCTCCCCTGCCAAACCTTACAATCCGATATCTGATCTCAATATCAAAAACTGAAGGGTAAACTTCGGAACCGTCTTCCGCTCTGCGCACCTCGCCTTCCCAGTGAAGCAACATGAGTTCACTTGCGCCTCTCCGGATTATTACTTCGCAATCCTTGAGATCGGAATACCTCGGAAGTGGGCACTGGAGTCTTTCCTCATGTCTTGAACTAATCTTAGCAACAATTGAGAAGCCGGTATTATTTTCTATTCTTATTTCAACCGGAAACCACTTTCTTGAAACGTTATTATTTTTTAGAAATGGTAGCGAAACACATCCCGTAAGAAGAACCAAAGAAACAGTGAGGAATCTTTTCATTCCCCTTTTCCTTTAAGAATCTACGTATACTGTAGCAACTTTAAGCCCTTTTGAGAACTGGGGCTACAGAAGCGTATCCAGAGCTCGATTTACTAATTTATCCGCTTCCTTATTTTCCTCTCGCCTTATCGCCACAAACCTTACTTCTTTAAACTCTTGTCTTAAATTCCAAACATCGATAAAAAGGGGCTTTAGGGCCTCTTCTTTAATTTGGTACTTACCGTTTTGCTGACTGACCACAAGTTCACTGTCCGATCTTACTTCCACCTCTGTTTTAACGGCTTCGTCTCCACCTAAAAGAGCTTTAGCTTTTTTTAGACCAAAAATTACAGCTTTATATTCGGCAATGTTATTAGTAGCGTCTCCGATTTGTTCGGAATATTCTTTCAAATCTCCATCCGGCTTCTTAATCACAACGCCGATAGCGGCCTCACCTGGGTTTCCTCTCGCTCCCCCGTCGGTGTATATAATCAATTTTTTATGCATTAAGGTTTCCCAAATACTTCCATGGAAGTTTTTTATTATTGTTCATTCGAAACCCCGAAGAAGCCTTATGTCCTCCACCACCAAATCGAGCCGCAAGCTTTGAAACATCAACCTTTCCATTTGAACGCAGAGAAAAAGTTCGAATTCCCCGTTTTTGACGCCATACAATTGCGATCGGAGGCATCTTTTTTTGTATCAAGTTACCTAATTGCGACTCAAAAATTGGAGAGTTGATCGCTAACGTTTTATAACCAAGAAATTCGACGATTTCGGCATTCTTCATTAAAGTGTCGAGAAGTTTATCCTCATATCCAAGAATAATCTTTCCCTTTTCGATCATCTTCTTAGTGCGCTTGAGATCTTCAAAAGCAGGGATTACTGAACTCCATGTTTTAAAATCAAAAGACAAAAGATCCATAAAAGCCCCTATCGTTTTAGTGTGGGGTAATTTATATTTCCATAAATCCCAATCTTCAATATGCCTAAAAAGGCGAGGTATTTTTTTACTCGGGTGAAAATATTTCCACGCAAGAACTGAACCGGAATGCTTTAGATCGAATAGATGACTTGAAGCGAAATGTACGTTATTTTTATTGCTTTGATGATGATCTATTACGACAATATTGTGACCGGCCTTTTTAAGCTTAGCCAAGTCGGGTTTATTAAGAGAGCTATCTAATACGTATATTGTTTTACTTTTAATTATTTTTTCTGGAAGCGCGCTTGGCTCAATAGCGATATATTCAGCCTTATTCCCAAATTTTTTCCACGCAGCCCACGCCGCACCAAATCCATCAGTGCAATTTTTGTGATATAGAACAGTTATATTTTTCATCCCGTTAGAAATAGGAAACCTTCCCGCTTCGCCAGAGCTTCAGCGAGGCGAGTGGTTTCCGTGTAATCCAAGAAAAGACCTTTATAATTAGTTTATTACTGTTTAGTAGCTTATGCATATAAAATAGATGGGTAATCTCTAACGGGATTCATCCCGTGTTTTTGTTAATAGTTTAGCTTTATTTAAGCGCCTCAATGCCAGGCAGTTTTTTGCCTGCTAGGTAATCAAGCATGGCGCCGCCTCCTGTCGAAACAAATTTTATCTTATTAAGTAACTTTAGCTTAGCGAGGAGCGTCACCGTCTCTCCGCCTCCCACAATACTTATGGCTTTTGAAGATATGATCGCGCGAGCAATTTTTTCTGATCCTTTTGAAAATTGCTTTTTTTCGAACTCACCAAGCGGACCACTCCATAAAACCATTTTTGAAGATTTAATTATTTTGGAAAACTTTTCTGCGGTGTAAGGCCCAATATCTAGAATTTTTCCTCCCTTCTCGCGCGAATCAGCCGGGAGAACAACATTTTCGTTTCGAAGCATCCGCAAGGCAAGAGTTAGAATCTTAGGGTCATATACTGAATTTCCAATTGGTAATCCCGCCGCCTTAAAAAAGGTGTTTGCTGGCCCACCGCCCAAGAGGATCCAATCGGCTCTTTTCGAAAAATATTCTAGCACCCCGACCTTATCAGAAGTTTTGGCACCCCCGACAATAAGCGTAAATGGTTTTTTTGCAATTTCTTTTATTTTATTTAAATTAAATATTTCTTTCTCAAGTTGTAAACCCACAAAAGAAGGTAAAAATTTTGTGATCGCAACAACCGAAGCGTTTCTCCTGTGAGAAACCGCAAAGGCATCATTTACATAATAATCTCCAAGCGTCGCAAGAGCTTTTGCAAACGCGGGATCATTTTTTTCCTCGCCCGCAAAAAAACGTAGATTCTCTAAAAGGATTGCTCTTGTATTAGTTTTTTTGAGCGTTTTTCTTATCGCTCCTACGCGATAAGCGGCAATAAATTCAATGTCGTGGCATAGTCGCTTGGCAAGAATTAACGCAAAAGCGCCGAGGCTAAAATCGCGAAAGCTCTTATTCCTATGCGCGGCTTGAGGACGTCCTCGATGACTCATGAGCACCACTCGCGCCCCAGCCTTGAGGAGATATTCAATGGTGGGTATAACCGCATCAAGTCGAAATAAACTCGCTTCGTCTCGCGTATTTTCTATATTTAAATCCACGCGCAGTAGTACTGTTTTACCCTTAAACTGCCTAGGGTTTGTTTTGCTAAGATATTTCATTAATAGACTTAATTATAGTGTAAAATTAAAATATCGCTATGAAAAATATCATTGTGCTAGGAGCCGGCTTTGGAGGACTACGAACTGCGATAGATATTGATCGCGGCCTCAAGTCGTCGGGCATCTCGGAATATCGAGTAATCCTCATTGACCAGCTTCGTAATCACACATTCACTCCCCTTCTCTATGAGGTCGCAACGGCACACTCAAAATACTTTAGTCGAGAGATTTTAGAAAACCTTGTTAGCTACCCCATAGATAGACTTATCCAAAATACTTCAATTAAGTTTCGGCAGGATGAAATAGTGGGCATTGATCTTCATGATTTTGGTATCCGAACAAAATCGGGACCATTGCCTTTTGAGTATCTCGTGCTCGCTCTCGGCGCCGAAGTTATCCATTTTGGAATTCCCGGACTTAAGGAAAATGCGTTTCACCTAAAAACATTTGAAGATGCGTTTGCAATTCGAGCTCGCGTTGAGACATTAAGGAAAAGGAGTACGCCAAGTCAGATTATTATTGGCGGGGGCGGATCTACCGGAGTGGAACTTGCAGCGGAAATGGCACGGCTAACGAAAAGAGAAAGAAAAATGATCGAACTCCTTGTTCTTGAAGCAACGCCCACGCTTCTCCCCGGCTTTGATAGCCGAGTAGTAAAAAAGATACACGCACGACTACTACGCCTGGGTGTAAAAATTATGACAGGAAACCCCGTAGCTTCTCTTTCTTTTAAAGAAGTTACTTTGAAGAATGGGGTTGTATTACCTCATGATTTTTTTATTTGGACGGGCGGCGTTGGCGCAAGTAATTTAACTCAACACCTTGCTATTCATCTACAAAAGGGCGAGAAAAATAGACTTGAGATAGCGGCCGACCTGACGTGCAAACCACAAGATTTAAATTCAAAAACACCCGGATTTGTATATGCGATTGGAGATATTGCTTGTATTTTAAATCCAGAATCAAATCGCATGGTCCCATTAGTCGCACGCGCTGCTATCGAACAGGGCAGGGTTGCTGCAAAAAATATCGTCGAGAAAATAAAAATGACAGGGGGAGTTACTTCTAGCGCTAAAAAATTCTTATATAGACCGCTCGAATACCCTTATGTAATTCCTGCGGGTGGTAAGTTTGCGGTATGTAAGATAGGCCCCTTCATTATTTCGGGGTTTTTCGGCTGGGTTATAAAAAATTTCGTAGAGCTTAATTATTTCCGAGGAATTATGTCCTTGTGGCAAACTAAAAAACTTTGGTTAAAAATAGTTAGAGTGTTTAGCGCAAATGATTAAACCTCACCATCACAACGTCATGCGCGATCTCGGGATTGTTGCGATAAGCATTGTTATTGCAATACTTATCATTCGCCTAGGAATCGTAAGTCAAATTTTTACCGCGACAAAAAGCTCTGAAATAATTGGAAGTTTTATTGCTGGATTATTTTTTACGTCAGTTTTCACAACAGTCCCTGCAACTATTGTTTTGGGTCAACTCGCTTTGGTAAACTCATTGTGGCCACTGGCTTTTTTTGGGGCGCTCGGCTCGATGTGCGGAGATTTCGTAATATTTCGCTTTGTAAAAACCGACCTTTCTGAAGATATTGCATATATCGTAAGCCAAACTCACATTAGGCAAAAAATTAAACATATTTTTAAGCGGAGGGTGTTCAGATGGTTTATTCCATTGATAGGCGCTTTGATTATAGTCTCTCCACTGCCGGACGAACTAGGAATCGCTCTTATGAGTATGGCAAAAATAAAAACAAAATTTTTCTTCCCGATATCTTTTGTGATGAATTTTTTAGGAATCCTTATAATCGGTCTTGTGGCAAAGAGCATTTTGAATTAAACTTGAGGAAGTTCTTATAGCGAGAGGTTAATGCGAGAGCTTGGTGGGTGGTGGAAAGTTATTGTCATTTTGACAGGAGGACCAATTTTCATAATTGAACTTAATAACGGCATACTTCATGTAAATCACGTGCCTTTTGCCGTGATAGCGGTAATACTTAATTTTACCGATGGATTATCTACCTGGTATTACCTTCGGAGATTCGGAGTTGAGTATGAAAATAATCTTGTGGCGCGGTGGATGATTATGAAAAGTCCGGTGGGAGCGTATTTTTTTAAATTCGTAATCATTTCGGCATACCTGGTCTTTTTTGCCTTGAAGCTTTCGATAGGAATGACTATCGGATTTAGCGCCGCTCTCTTATTTGCAACAATGAATAACCTTCATGCTATTTCAAAGGGGAAAACAAGAATTCCTCTCCATAACTACGAAAAGCGGCCATAAGCCGCTTTTATCTTTGTATAAAGTGATTGGCTCGCTCCGATGAATTGGAGCGGGCCGGTCGCGATTAAGACGCTGCTCTAATGTATTAGCATGAAGGTCAAATAAAAACACCAATTGCGAAGAGTGAATTCCAGGCGAAACTTACTTTCCCCTCGTCCGAAGACGAAAGTATCATGGGTTCACAAAGCTTTTACTTCTGTGTTCGGAATGGGAACAGGTAGGTCACTTTGTAACTAATCACCTAGAAATCACTACCAACAATTGGTGTGGGAGTATACATAACACAAACCAGCTTTTTGAGATAGAAATGTCGTAAGTTTATTAGTACTCCTCGGCTAAACACATTACTGTGCGTACACCTAGAGCCTATCAACCTGGTAGTCTTCCAGGAACTTATAGTATCTAATCTTGGGAGAGGCTTCGCGCTTAGATGCTTTCAGCGCTTATCCCGTCCGAACATAGCTACCTGGCGATTCAGTTGGTACCAAAGCCAGTAGACCAGAGGTTCGTTCAACCCGGTCCTCTCGTACTAGGGTCGACTTCCCTCAAATACTCACGCTGACAGTAGATAGAGACCAACCTGTCTCACGCATGATTCTCAACGATTACTCGTTGCATTGGACTATAGCTTCTTCCTTTTCATAGTAGGAAGGTCGATGTTTAGTCTCTACGGGTCTACTCTAAAAAATAGTTCCCTCGGTATTGCCCAATTTTAATTGGGTTTCACCGATATTAATCGACTTCATCATATTACATTACTGTAATAGACCGCCGCGATCGATTGATCACTGCTATACTTTTTTTCAAAGACGAAAATTCCCTCAATAGTGATTCAGACTGTTAAACAGTCAATGATCACTCACAAAAATTTTTACACTAAACATTTTCTCTCGAATTAGACCATTAATTGCTTAACGGTCTGAACCCAGCTCACGTACCACTTTAAATCGCGAACATCCATACCCTTGGGAGCTTCTCCACCCCCGGGATGTGGTGAGCCGACATCGAGGTGCCGAGCGGAGTCGTCGATAGGGACTCTCGGACTCCACTAGCCTGTTATCCCGGGAGTAACTTGTATCCTTTAACTCCTATCTGTCTATAAAGAATAGTCGGGTCGCTAGACCCTGCTTTCGCATCTGCGCGGCTCGTCGG